>ERZ780095.482-NODE-482-length-11900-cov-6.27353_pt1 | contig 11900 bp, 10 predicted proteins | sample MGYA00511574_ERZ780095 | MGnify/ENA primary metagenome ERZ780095 (study PRJEB29588, sample SAMEA2153837) | human gut metagenome | biome: human gut; feature: human-associated habitat; material: faeces | place: Denmark | collected 2008/2010 ...
GTTTGGGGCGCCATACTGACGCGGATCGCGGTGCGCCGATTGTTTCTCCCGACGGCTTTGTTTAAAGACACGTTCCGGGGAACAAAAAACGTGGTTACCGACGGGATGGAATGTAAAAATCTCGGATGAAGCCGGAGAGGTTAGTACAACAACCGACCCTACGCAAACCAAGCCTACGTTTAGTCGTCAAGATTTGGGAGCCGAGATTTATTATTACCGTCATCCGACAACAACGGCAATCTGTTTTGGGACGCACAAGTCAAAGAAAAAGCCCGTCGGACGGTCTCCGCTACGAATCGGAGTGTTGGCGGGCTTAGCGTTGAAATCTCAACGCTTAATACGGATATTATACCGTCATCCGACGATAAAGGCAAGCTGTTCTATCAGTCAGTTCAAGCCAGCATTGCCGATGTTTCAACGGCGGGGGACATAAAGACCGTCCGCGCGGGAGCGAAACGCTATCTGAAAGAAATTGTCCGAAAGCAGGACATTGTTCATCCGTCGTTGGGGAAAATTACGGTAGGAAAACGGGGAATTGACGAATTTATCAGATATTCTCCGGATATTCGCAAATTAGCGCTTGTTCCGCATTTAAAGGAATTGATTGAAACGTCAACGGTCGGAACGCGAGAAACGCCGAACCACCCCAGAAAAGACGGTATCGTCAGCTTTATTCCGCTGTATAACGAAGCCGTTATTGACGGCGTGCCCGCAAAAACGGAAACTCTGATCGGTGTCGATGAAAACGGAAACTTGTTCTATGACGTTTTTCTTAACGAAAGAAGAGGCCGAAGAAACAGTAAACTGGAGACTAAATCCAGCCCCGTTTCAACGGCCTCTGATATAAATATAACAATTTCCGAGGATAACGGCAAGCGTTTCTATCAGACGGGCATTCCCGAAATTGATGAAAGCCGTGTTTATAATTCGTTGCCCGAAAGTTTAAAAAATGCCGTCGATTTTGTTTTTACGGCAAAACCGGTTAAAGAATTAACAGGAAGCGAATTTCAGAAAGACGAAACTCCGTTGGTCGATAAGGTTATCGATTACTATGCGAAAGAATACGACGGAAGGGTAAATCGCGAAGGCATCGGAGACGTTTTGTTAGACCGTCGCGCCGTAAAAGACAGTATTGCGCACGGTATCGGCAGAAGTAAAGCCGCCGCATTTGCCGCCGTTCCAGAAGTTATCAAAAACGGCGTGATTTTTGACGAGCAAAACAATCGGAAAGGACGCGGTTATGACACGAAAGCGATAATAGCTCCGATAAAAATAAATGGTGAGGATTATATTTGCGAAGCCGTGATTGCAAAAAGCGAAAACAGGCAAGGTTTTTATCTGCACGAAGTAGAGATAACAAAAAAACTCGCCGATGTGTTCAAGACCGCTATTAACGGCACACCAGCGAGTTCTAAATTAATTATAGCAAGGAAAATTGCAGAAATCAATTCGTCGTTTGACAAGGCGTTAAGAGATGCGCCGCGTTTCTATCAAAGCGAAGAAACGGCGCGGGGAGCCTATGACCCGTCGGAGCGTATCCTTTACCTGTTCAAAAACGCCGACCCGTCAACGATTGTTCACGAATTGGGGCACCATTTCACGATGCAGTATATCCGCCTGTTGCGCGAACACGGGCGGGAAGCCGAACTGAAAGGCATTTTGGATTGGTTGGGGGCGAAGTCCGCAAACGATATTACAGTCGAGCAATGGGAAAGGCTGGCTGATGCCTTTATCGTCTATACGAAGGAAGGGTTCGCGCCGTCGTCAAAGCTGGACGACCTGTTTAGCGCTTTGAAAAAATATCTGACAACCCTTTATGAAAAGCTGGTGACGGCGGCGGGACGCTTGCCCGAAATCAGTGATGACGTGCGCGAATTTTTCGATACGATGATGACGGTCGACAGCGAAACCCAGACGGATTTTAAAGAACTGTTGAAAAAATCCCGCGACCTTCGCGAAGTCGTCAAAGGCGTATTAAGGGGCGAAGCGTTGGAAGTCAACGGATTAAGCGTCGATGATGTCAAAGCGTTGGCAAGGCTGACTTTATGCGATATTTCTGTTGTTGAGCGGTTGCACGACAGGTTTAAGCGGTAGCTTTCGCGAGATTTACGAGCTGATTTATCCGGATTACAAACACGATACTGCCGAAACAATCAGGCAGATTGACAGGAACAATGTTGTTTATATGGAATGTTGCCGTGATTGATTTGTTCTTTGCGCAAAGAACGAACCGACATCGAAAAACATATTGACAACAAACAAAAAACATCACATTGTTTCTTACCTTCACGCGGTAGGGGTCGCAGGTTCGATCCCTGCTGCGCCCACCATGAACTCCCGTTACGGGAGTTTTTTGTTTGAAACGCTTTAATAACGTCAACATAAAAAGGATTGAATATGCCGGAATGCAACCATGATTGCGCTTCATGCAGCGCAAATTGTTCCGAACGCGCGGAAATTCAAAAAGAAAAACCAAATTCCGCCAGTAATATCAAAAAAGTTATCGCCGTCGTCAGCGGAAAAGGCGGCGTCGGAAAATCAATGGTTACGGCGTTAACGGCTTGCGCGATGAAACGGCGCGGCAAAAAGGTCGCCGTCCTTGATGCCGACATCACCGGTCCTTCCGTTCCCAAAGCATTCGGCATTAAAGAAAAAGCCATGGGCACCGATCAAGGCGTCTTTCCCGCGATGAGCGTCGGCGGAATAGAAATTATGTCCGTTAATTTGTTGTTGGAAAACGATACGGATCCCGTATTGTGGCGCGGTCCGATTATCGCGGGCGCCGTCAAGCAGTTTTGGACGGACGTTATTTGGAATGACGTTGATTTTATGTTTATTGATATGCCTCCCGGAACGGGGGATGTTCCTTTGACGGTTTTTCAGTCTTTGCCCGTTGACGGCATTATCGTCGTAACGTCGCCTCAGGAATTGGTTTCCATGATCGTTGCCAAGGCCGTTAAAATGGCAAAGATGATGAATATCCCCGTTTTGGGAATCGTTGAAAATATGTCGTATTTTAAATGCCCCGATTGCGGAAAGGAATTTGAAATTTTCGGGAAAAGCAAGCTTGATGAAACGGCTAAGGAATTCGGAATTCCTTTGGTTGCAAAGCTGCCGATCGATCCCGAAATGGCTCAGGCTTGCGATCAGGGCAAGATAGAAGCTTTCAAAACGGATGCTTTGGATAAGCTTTTGGACGGTTTGGAAAAGATTTAAAAAAGAAGGCCTCAAAAGAGGCCTTCTTTACGATGCCTGTTCCGTATAAGTCGGATCGGTCAGGATGGCAATCAATTCGTCTTTGACCTTTGCGGCATCGTTTAAATCGATTTGGCACGTTCCCGCCGTGGCATGCCCCCCGCCGCCGTATTGCAACATCAATTCGCCGATATTGATGATATTTGTTTTGTTCAGGATGGATTTTCCCAAGGCGAAAACAATGCGTTGACCGTTCACACGCCACATGGATTGCATTGAAATGTTGATTTCGGGGAACAAAGCATAGACCATAAATCTGTTTCCGGGGTAAATAACGTCTTCGTTCAACATATCGACGTATGCCAGATTTTTATGAACGGTCGTGCATTTTTTGAGTTGTTCTTTAAATTTGTCCTGATATTTGAAATAAAGGTCGACGCGTTCTTTGACGTCGGGCATTTCCAGAATTTCTTCGGCATCGTAACGCCGGCACAGATCAATCATATTCATCATCAGCTGATAATTTGAAATTCTGAAGTCGTGAAAGCGTCCGAGCCCCGTTCTGGCATCCATGATGAACGCCAGCAAAGTCCATCCTTTGGGGTTCAGAATATCTTCAAGAGTGTAATTTGCGGTATCGGCTTGATCGACGGCTTTCATCATTTCTTCGGAAACGTTTTTAAAGCGTTCTTTTCCGCCGAAGCTGTCCCAAACAATTCGGGCAGCTGACGGAGCCGACGGATCCAAAAAGTAATTGCTTTTATGTCCGACGCGCGCCAATTCGCTGATATGGTGGTCAAAGACATAAGAAGCGGCTTTGGAATAAGGAAGATTCGTCGTGATATCCCCTTTTTGAATATCGACCAAACCGTCTTGAACGTCTTTTGGGTGGACGAATTTGACTTCGTTTATCAAATCCAGCTCTTTTAACAAAATGGCGGAAGCCAAACCGTCAAAATCGCTGCGGGTAATCAATCTGAATTTATCTTCAGCCATAACACTCCTTTTAGACGTCTTGTACCATTGCGGTGATGATTTCCTGACGGATTCTGGGGGCATCCGCGATAGGCACCTGGCAGGTGCCCGCGCCGACATGACCGCCGCCGCCGTAATGGAGCATAAATTCGCCGATATTCATTTTCGATGTACGGTTAAAAATGGATTTTCCTGCGGCAAAAACGACGTTACGGCGGTTTTTGCCCCAAATTTCGTGGACGGATATGTTGATTTGCGGGAACAGGGCATAGACCATGAAACGGTTGCCGGCATAAATGATTTCTTCGTCGCGCAGGTAGATGTGCCCTGCGGTTTTATGAATGCGCGTGCAACGTTTAAGCTGTTCGATGAATTTGTCCTGATGGTCGAAATACAAATCGACGCGTTCTTTGACGTCGGGGTCTTTTAAAATATCTTCGACGTCTTGAGTACGGCACAAATCGACCAGCTTCATCATCAAATCGTAATTGTTGATTCGGAAATTTTTAAACCGTCCCAGCCCCGTTCTGGCATCCATGATAAAGCCCAGCAAAGTCCATCCGGTCGGATTTTTAATTTGTTCCATCGTGTATTTGGCGGAATCCGCGATATCGACGGCTTGCATCAAAGAGGGGGGGATGTTTTTAAATCGTCCTTCTGCGCCGTAATATTCATAAACGACGCGGGCGGCTGAGGGCGAGTTCGGATAAACGATATGGTTCGGGGGGCTGATGACTCTTGAAACTTCGCTGATATGGTGGTCAAAAGCGATATAGACGCCTTCGACGTACGGCAGATTTGCCGTGATATCCGAATCCGTGATTGAAATGCGTCCGTCCTGCATATCTTTGGGGTGGACGAAGCGGATTTCATCGATAATACCTAATTCTTTTAACAGGGCTGCGCAAACCAGCCCGTCAAAATCGCTTCGTGTCAGTAATCTTTTTTTTGCAAGCATGGTTCAGACTCCGATAAACATATTTTTTTATTCAGCATAACCAAAACGGACTCAGAAAAGCAACAAAAGCCGATTAAAATATTTTACGGGTTGAATGCCGTTTAAAATTCGGGGATGATACGGACGCAGGCAGGGAGTGTTCGGTGTGAAGAAAGTTTTTATGATTTTATTTCTGTTTGTCGGCGGGTGTACGCAGGCACCGTTTGTCGATTGGCGGCGCGAGGCGGGAAAGCCTTATACGGTGGGGGAATCGACACCCGATCGCGTGGCAGTTTGTTACAATCCGTTTTCGACGAACGAAACGGAAATCATCAACATGGCCAAAGACGAATGTTCAAGGACGGATCGGGAACCGAAATACGGCGGGCACAAGTATTGGTCTTGCCGCGTTTTTTTACCGCATCGGGTTTATTACGACTGTGTTGACAAGCCCGAAGACGCGGATTCGTCAAAAAAGGCGGAATAAACCATGCATCCCGTTTTATCCGTCCAATCCAGAGTAGCGGCAGGACATGTCGGTAATTCGGCGGCGGTTTTTTGTTTGGAACGCATGGGGATAGACGTTTGGGGCGTTGATACGCTGTCTTTTTCGAATCATCCGGGACACAGAAAGTTCAAGGGTGAGATTCGTTCTCCCGCGCAGGTAAAAGAAATATTGGACGGCATAGACGATTGCTTCGGCTTGCATAATGCTTCGGCTTTTTTGTCGGGGTATCTGGGGTGTTCCGAAACGGGCATCGTCGTTTTGGAGGCATTGGAAAAAGCGCGCCGTCTGAATCCCGACATTTTATATTGTTGCGATCCCGTCATGGGGGACAAGGGTCGCGTTTACGTGGCAAAGGACATCCCGCAAACGATGCGGGAACGCCTTGTCGCGCAAGCCGATATTATCACGCCGAACCATTTTGAATTAGAGCTTTTGTCGCAAAGCAGGATTACGGGTTTTGAAGAAGCGGTCGGGGCGGCGCGGCGTCTGATGGATTCGGGAAGACTGAAACAGGTTTTGGTAACGGGGATGGAAACGGCAGATGAAATTTCCGTTTTGTCTATATCAGGACAGGATGTTTTTTGTGTTTCGACTCCGAAAGCCGATTTTTCAAAGCCTCTTTTTGGGACGGGCGATATTTTGACGGCGATTTTTTTGGGGAAATATCTGCAGTTGAAAAATACGGAGAAGTCCTTGTCTTTTGCGGTTTCGGCGCTGTACGGCATGATCAAGGCGGCTCAAGTTTCCGGAGAATCCGCCCCCGCGTTAATAGCGGCTCAGCGCGAATTGGAAACGCCTTCCGAGAGATTTGAGTGCCGTCGTCTTTTTTAAAGATTTTTGTGGAAACTTTTTGAAAAATTTTGTATATTTTTTGTCAAGGAATGTTTCTGTCTTTTATGCGGAAAGGATTTTAAAATGGCGGATCAAAAAGAATATAAACTGCTTCATGTCAGACCCGAGCGCAAAAAAGGGAAAAAGAAACATAAAGAACAGGGGACTTCGCGGCCGTCCGGTCAGGCTAAGTCTCAGAATTTTTCGGGTGCAGCCCAGCCCTACCAGCCGCGGGGACGCTATAATGCGGATCAACGTGCCGGCAATTTTTCTTTTGATACGATACATGGTCTGAAATTAAAAGAAGTCGAATATACGGTTCCTCCGATTGCCGAACGAAAAGCCAAACGCGCGGCGTTTAACGGCGGTCGCGACAAAAACGGCAAGCTGATCGGCGGCGGTGCCCGCGCTATTTTTCTGCAAATGCTGGCACGCGACCACGAAAAGGAACTGGTCGAAAAGCTGGGGCTGACCGAACGCGATTTGGACGGTATGCGTCACGGATATACGCCGAACGGCTTTAACGTGCATCATAAGCTGTCTTTGCACGGGGGCGGCAAAAACGAAATCAGCAACTTTATTTTGACGCCGCTTTATCCGCATGACCAATTCCATCACGACGTTATTGATCCTCAATTGATCGGTATCAAAGAAGGGGAAACCAGAAAAATTTTAATCCCGTGGACGGATGAAATGATTTACGATCCGAAAAAGTACGGGTTTTTCAAGGAAAATCAGCCGGTCAGACCGAATTACGTGTCGAACGTGGATGCCAGCAAGTATTCCGAACTTTATTTGCCCGAACACATCAGCGTAGAACGCCGCCAGAAAGACATGGCTTCGTTTTATGCAGAGCTTGACGCCAAAAAGGCTGCAAAAGAAGCAGCAAAGGCTGCGGTACACGGGGAAAAGGAAACACCGTCTCAATCCTCTAAGCAGGATAAGAAGTCCTCTAAAAAAGAAGATGCCAAAAAACATCGTCCCGTATCCCGTATTGCCGGCATTTTGAACGTCAGGAAACGTGAACGCTGAGGCTGTAACCATGGAAAGTGAAGAAAAACAGCAAAACTATATTCATCAAAAGCGTCCGTCGCGTCCGCCCGGCTGGATACCGCCGAACAAGCGTCCGCAAAAGCCCAAGCCGCGTTATGTGCGTCCCGAATTTTCTTTTGATACGATACACGGTCTGCCTTTAAAAGAAGTGGAATGCTATGTGCCTTCTAAATCCGAACGCCATGCCGCCCGTCAGGAATTCGACGGTCGGTTCAGCGAAGACGGCAAGGTTATGCTCAAAGAAGGCGTGCGCGCAAAGTTTTTAAAGCATTTGGCTGAAAAACATTCGGCGGCGTTAAAGGAAAATTTGGGGCTGACCGATGAACAAATCGCGCAGATGGCTGAACGCGGGCGCGCTCCTGCGGGATTTAACGTCCATCATAAACTGCCTTTGCATATCGGCGGCAAAAACGAATTTTCAAATCTTATTTTGATTCCCCTTTATCCGCACGATCAGTTGCACCATGACGTTTTGGATCGGCAAGTCGATAATATGAAGGAAGGCGAACGCCGTACGATTTTATTGCCGACATGCGACGATATGGTCTACGATCCGAAAAAATACGGGTTTTACAAGGATAATCAAAAGGTCGAAGCGAACTATACTTCGAAGGTCAAGGTCGAAAATTATTCCAAAAACTATTTGCCCGAACACATTGCAGAAATTCGGGCAAAGCAGGAGCCTGATCCTGAAAAGAAAATCGTTCCTTTGTTTAAAACGTTGCAAAATATGTCAACGGCGGCAAAGACGGCGGCATTGTATCCCGAACGGGCGGCGGCCGTTCCTCCGCCTCCTCAGGCGATGCAAAAGAGACTGTCCGACAAAGCCAGAGATTAATCAAACAAAAGAACAAGCCCCCGAATTCGGGGGCTGTTTTTTTGGGGGGGGGCTTGGAAAAACTGGCGTTGAACTAACGGTCGGAAATCAGTTGTTTGTTTTGTTGTAAAACAAAGGAAGAGACTTTTATTTCTCCTGCCAGACGGTCTAAATTTCGCCGATGCGTGTTCAGTTCGGTTTCCGTCAACTCTCGTGCCGGTGCGCGCATTTTTTGCGCGTGCAGTTGTAAAAACTGACGATCGTCCCGAGACATTTCGGAACAGGATTTCAAAATACTTTTCGGAGCGCCTCTTTCCAAAGACGTCGCCATATACATAAAAATCTTTTCGCGTTTGCCGTCATAAGCCGAAGGCGCGGATTCGTCCTTTAACGAATCTTTTTCAAGGGTATCCAATGTTCTTTGCAAAGAAATGTACATCAGATGATTTCCCGTGTCGCCGTATTGACGCGCGCTTAGGAATCTTTTCATTTCGCCGAACATCTTTGCGGAATCGGGCGAATTTTTATTTTCCGCGACGGGCAGAGTTTTGATGGACGTGTCTGATTCAGCTCCTTTAGCCACGTTTGCGGCATTTTTTAATTCCAAAAAAGCCTTTGTTAAGGGATGAACCCTGACGGCTTTTTTATCGTTGCGCGCGAAATCTTTGAAATCATCGCAATATAAGCCGCAAATGCGATCCAGTCCGGCGATCGACGCGATTTCGGGTTTTTCTTCTTCAACGTTTTTGGACTTCATTGATCTGATGACGCTTTCGCCGATATACGCCCGTTCATAGGCTTCGACGATATATTTATTGTCGAACCAGGCTTTGTAAGCGTCAGTATATGATTGATCACGGTTATAGGCATCAACCATTTCGGGCGCGTCCAGTCTGAACGATTCCAAAGGAGCTTTGTCGCCGCGGGCGGCGAACTGGTTAGCGGCTTCCAAAGCGGCGCATTGAGCATCGGCTTCCATGCAACGTTCCAACAACAGGCGGAAACGGGCGTTCAAATTTTCTTTTTTCAGGCGGTCTGCGCCCTTACGATACTGTACGGCGTGAGTCCCTTCATGAACCAATGTCGTTTTCAAACAGGCTTCGCTAAAAGCCGCGGATAAAATGATTTTATTCGAATCATCGCAATAACAGCCGATCGCCTTTTCCCCCAAAGTATCGGAAAAGCAAACTTCCGTTTGGTATTCCGCCAGCTTTTTTAAAGTGTATCTTCCGACGGAAATTTTTTCGAGGGATTCCAAAATGCGTTTGGCTCTTCCTTCATCCCGAGTGACAACCGACAGACCGTTGCAGGTAAAGCGGTTTTTTTTCTTCGGTTTTGCGGGATGTTGCGTCTTGAGACATTTTCGATTCCTGCAAACGATGGGTTTAAAAACGAAATGAAAGAAAAAAGAGCGCGAAGCTCTTTTTTCTGAAGGTTAACGTTTCAATCCTTGCTTATTCATCAGGACGGCTTGGAAAACGTTCTTTTTCATTCCTGCCATGGTTCTGGCTTTTCTTTTTTGCAGCTCCATTTTTTTAGCGACTTTTCCGCTTTCTTCGACGCGGGTTTCCAGTCGCTGTTTCAAAACGGGGTTTTGAGCCTTTTCCGCCAGCTGAGCCATTTCCTTGCGATCTTCCGCCGTCATGGATTTATAGATGTTTTCCTTGATTTTTTTGCGTGTTGCCACGTCGGCAAAGGAACATTCTATGGCACAAAGGGTAATGTCATACATTTCCGCTTTGGAAAATCCGAATTTTTCGGCGCTGATGCGGTGTTCTTTGCCCGTATGGGTGCCGAAAATACCGCCGTCGTCGGGGTTCAGGGAAATTTTAATGCCGGCGTCATACAGCTTGCGGGCAGGGTGGTTTGCCAGATCGCCTTTGAGGTCGTTCACCAGAATGCGGTTGCTGGTCGGGCAAACTTCAACCATGATTCCTTTTTCCGCCAGCTCTTTCATAAGAGCGGGGTCTTGCGGAGCCGATACGCCGTGTCCGACGCGGGAAGCCCCCAGACGGACGGCATCTTTGATGCTTTCGGGACCGCAGATTTCCCCTGCGTGCAGAGCCAGTTTAAGTCCTGCGCTCTTGGCAATGCTTAACGCTTCGGCGAAATCGTCGAATTTTCCGGCCTGTTCGTTGCCGGCGATGCCGAAGCCCGTTACCAAAGGATGAGGATTGTCGCGAATGAATTCGGCGACTTCTTTGACGTTTTCCGCGCCCAGATTGCGGACGCCCGTCGCGATAAAGCGGGTTTCAAGACCGGTTTCTTCCTTGACTTCCTCGGCGGCCTTGGTGATGGCGTCCATCATGGCTTTGTAGCGCGGCGCGGACAATTCGCCTTTGCCGGTTTCGGGATTGACTTCCGTTGCCATGTGCATCGGGGAAAGAATCAGTTCGACGTAGACGCCGCCTTCGTTGGCGTTTTTGGACAGATAGTCTTTGGTAACGTCGTAGTAGTCCTGCGGCGTGCGCATCATGTCCGCAACGCTGTCATAAGTATTGATGAACGCCCAAAAATCGCTTTCGTCATAAGCGTAGCGTCCGTTGGGAAAGTCGGCTTTGTCGTATTGACCGTCTTTCATAATAAAGTCGTCGGGCAACTTGACGTGGTGGCGCTGAGCCAGCTTTGTTGCCATTTCCGGCGTTACCGTACCTTCGATATGTTCGTGAAGAGTTGCTTTGGGCAGTTCTGAAACGTTATATTTATTTGTCATTTTTCACCTGCTTGGGCATCCTGTAGCCCCTAATTAAGTTACACTTTTCCTATTCTTGCCTATCAGTTTAAAAGAAGTCGTTCCGGATGTCAATAATTTGTCTAATTTGTCTATGATGATTTTTGGAACGTAAAAGAACATAAAGGATTTTTTAAGATTTCGTTTTTTTGTTTTTTCAAAAAACGCCGTTTTAAAAATTTATTTACTTTTTTGACGTTGCGGGTCTTGCCCTTAAAGGCGGCGGACTGTACTATCTAAAAAAAAGAATCCGAAACGATACGGGGGGAATCATGACACGTTCAATGTTGAAATATGCGGTTTTCGGCGTAATCGCCGCCGTCGCGGGATGTTCTTCGGCTCCCGATGATTTTGAATATTACGGCTACGAAGAAGAGTTCGTTTATCCCGAACCGGATATCATTCCCTCGATGCCCGACGACAATCCCGGGCTGAACGTCGACCAGATGCTGGACGGTCAAAAACCCGAAGACCTTGAACAAAGGGCTGCCAATGCTCCTGTCTATGAACACGAAGGGCGTTTCGGATCAAAGGAAAAAATTTCGTTGCGCAAAGGATTGAACGCCCCCGTTGCCGGCGTTGAATATGCCGCGGAAGGCAAAGAACCCGTTTCCGTCGTGCGTCCGTTGGAATTAAGACCCGCCGCACAGGCTCAGCCTGTTTCGGATTCGGGAAAAACCGAAGAAGAAATTTTGGCTGAAATCGTTTCTCCGGCACAGGAAACCGTCGCCGTTGAAACCGTTTCCGAAACGGTCGTTGAAGATAACGGCACCGTTGTTGAAGAAGAAGCAACGGCCGTTGTTTTGACGCCGCCCGCAGGGACGCCGTCCGCCGAAAAGGATACGTTGCCGCA
>ERZ780095.499-NODE-499-length-11595-cov-7.38648_pt1 | contig 11595 bp, 10 predicted proteins | sample MGYA00511574_ERZ780095 | MGnify/ENA primary metagenome ERZ780095 (study PRJEB29588, sample SAMEA2153837) | human gut metagenome | biome: human gut; feature: human-associated habitat; material: faeces | place: Denmark | collected 2008/2010 ...
TGTCGAACTCAACAGTCTGACCTGCCTCAACATCCTTGATGTGATGTACGAAGAGATTCTTGCCCTCCTCAGCCTTGAACTGCTGACCGTTAATTTCTACGATTGCGTACATTAATTTATTATATAAACGGGTTTTTCCGCGAGGCGTCCTGCAACGTGCCGGCACTTAATTGAGCCCCAACGAACTTAACTTTTTCTGTAACATCTGCCCAATCCATGAGCATTCGGGGTGCAAAATTACAAAAATCTTTTGAGTTGACCATAACTTGCGAAGAAAAAATCGTTTATTTAGGAAGATTTAACAAGCCGGCTGGGAGTACGTTTTTCTCGCCTTGACAATTATCGAGGCTTTGGGCTCCGGTGCTAATAGCTTTCCTTCGCTTAGGTAGTGAGTAAATGATATTTACATTTTCTTTGCCTTCCACGTCTTGGCAATGATTCCTCTGTTCCTATGAGGAATATCGTGTCTGGGGATGGATTATAACCTCCCTAGTACCACTTTCATTTATACATAGTTAGGAAAAAATTCTTCCCTAGTTAGGTATGAAATTTTTCCTAGTTAGGCGTGAAAAATTCCCTAGGCTTGAATTTTCTCATTTGTGGTCAAGGTAATGAAGGAAGGAGGGAAGGCTATGAAAATCGCATGGTAAAAAATATGGATATGGAATGTGGAACGGTCAGTTGCTAGCTGAGTTGACTTGCCGTCTTCTCTCTGTTAATGCTGGTTAAAACTTGATATGGGATGCAAGTTTGTTCGCTTTCCCTCGTTTACTAGACGTGACAATCGAAAAATAACACAATGTCTAACGAATAAAATGAACTAAGATATGAAAAAGGTAACGATGACATTAGCTATGATGGCTATGATGATGGGTTTGGCTTCTTGCGGCACTACCAAGAACGCCGACAATTCTAAAAAGAACCAGCAGGATGACTTGGTGGCTAGCCGTGAGGACGGACTGATGGATGACAATTACTTGATCTTGAGTGATGCCCAGCGTGACATCATCGAGAACAACAATGCTTTCGCCTTGAATCTCTTCAGTCAGATGAAGGGCTTCGATTCCAAGGTGGTGTCTCCGATGAGCGTGTCTTACCTCATGGGTATGTTGGCGAATGGTGCCGATGGTCAGACTCGCCAGGAAATCATGAAGGCTATCGGTTGCGAGAAGGTCAGCTTGAGGGATTTGAATGAGTTCTATCAGATGCTGATTACCCGTGCAAATCACTTTGATAAGGCGACCACCATCAATATCGCCGACTATATCGCTCTCAATCGTCACTATCAGTTGAAGGATGGTTTCGCCAGCACGATGCAAAACTATTACAAGGCTGGTATCGAGAGTCTTGACTTCTCCAAGGCTTCTACCTTGAAGCGCATCAACCGGTGGTGCTCCGACCATACCGACGGCATGATTCCGAAAATCATCGAACAAGTGGATGCGGATGCTGTGTCCTATATCATGAATGCCATCTATTTCAATGGCACTTGGACGGACAAGTTTGATACACGCCAGACCAAGTTGGAGAACTTCCAAGGTTATACTCGTGACATCAAGAAGACGCAGATGATGCATCGCAACGGCAAGTATCAGTATATGGACAATGCTGATTTCGCAGCTGTCAACCTCCCTTACGGTAATGGTTCTTACTCCATGACCGTGATTTTGCCTAACCGTGGCAAGTCGATAGATGAGGTGATGGCAGGTTTGGATGCCAAGAAAGTTAGCGAGTTGGGAAGAAGTATGGATGAGTGTGTGGTTGACCTCAAGTTGCCTCGTTTCACCATCTCTCAGGAAACAAGCCTCAATGACATCATCAGCAAGTTGGGCGCACCGACCATGTTTACCAGTGGTGCCGACTTCTCCAATTTTGCATCTGGTAACCTGAGCATCTCGAAGATGCTGCAGAAGGCGAAGATCGAGGTGAGCGAGGAGGGAACCAAGGCTTCGGCTGTGTCGATGGCGATGGTGGCGATGACGGCTTTGCGCCCTGAGCCACGAAAGGTAGAGTTTCATGCCAATCGTCCATTCATCTATATGATTACGGAGCACAGCACGGGTGCCATCTTGTTTATGGGACAATATACGGGTTCTGAACTCTAAGCCTTATATATAAATATAATAAGGTGTAAAAGTGTGAGGGTAGGGCGCAAAAGGTAAGGAAACACAGAAAAGTGCATTTTTTTGAAAAAATATTCAAGAAAAATTTGGTGGAACCGAAAAAAAGTATTACCTTTGCACTCGCATTTGAGAAACAATGTTTGTGATTCAGAAATGAGTCCTACCGGGAAGGTTGGGTGAGTGGCTGAAACCACCAGTTTGCTAAACTGACGTGCGGGTTACCGTACCGGGGGTTCGAATCCCCCACCTTCCGCAAACTTGTTTTGATAATGTACCGTTGGTCGATTCATCTAATGGTTAGGATACAAGATTCTCAATCTTGGCATAGGGGTTCGATTCCCCTATCGACTACAGTTTAGTCTTCACATATAGGAGCCGGTCTTAGTACCGACTTTTTTGGTCGATTCATCTAATGGTTAGGATACAAGATTCTCAATCTTGGCATAGGGGTTCGATTCCCCTATCGACTACAGAAGGTCTTCATCTCAAAAAGATGGAGATTTTTTTCTTTCTATTCTTTTGTCTCTTTTGTTTTCTTGTTTTATTGCATTAGGTTTGATTCCTTGTTTTTGTTTCTTTTACCCTAGATTCTTTGGCAGTTTCCTTATTTTGTCTTATCTTTGCAGCATGAAACAATTTGAACTTGTAAAAAAACGTATTGGTGCCATCGTGTGCAAGAAAGGTCTGGTGCGTCTTCTTGCTATGGGCTTGTTGGGCTCTCTCTCCATGGAGACTGCTGCCCAGCGATCCGAAATCCTCAGCCCTCGCATCGCCTCGCTGCAGGTGGTGGCTGGCGACAACTGGCAGTCCATGCCTGTGGTGGAACTGAATGGGCAGTCCATTCTGATCGCCTTTGACGACTTGACCCACGAATACCACCGATACACCTACAAGATAGAACATTGCGATGCAGACTGGAAGGTGTCGTCCGACCTCTTCGCCGGTGATTACATCTCTGGCTTCAATGGCGAACTGACCATAGATGACTACGACGAGTCGCTCAACACCAACCAACTCTATACGCATTATCGCCTTCGCCTGCCCAATTCAAATTGCCGCATCTCCATGAGCGGCAACTATCAGCTGACGGTCTTTGACGAGGATAACGACAGCCAACCTGTGCTTACGGCTCGCTTTATGGTGGTGGAGCTGAAGGTGAACATAGCCCTCGGCTATACCTCGAATACCGACATCGATGTCAACAAAAGTCATCAGCAGGTGAAGTGCTCCTTGCAATACGGCGACTTGCGCGTCACCGACCCGATGCGCCAGTTGAAGACCGTCGTGCTGCAAAATGGCAGATGGGACAATGCGGTCTGGAACGTGAAGCCTGACTATGTGAGTGCCGAGGGCCTGCAATGGTCGCATCTGCGAGACTTGGTCTTCCCGGCAGGTAACGTGTATCGCAAGTTTGAGATGCTCGACATGAACCATACGACGATGGGATTGGAGGAACTGAAGTGGGATGGCGATCATTTCCACGCCTTCGTCTTTCCGGATGAACCTCGCATGAGTTATGTTCATGATGAGGCGCCGCAAGGTTCGTTTTTCATCCGTAATAGTGATAACGAGGAGATAGACTATACTTCCGACTATGCGTGGGTACACTTCACGCTCAAGGCGCCTCGCCAACAAGGGGAAGTCTATCTGAATGGTGACTGGACGCACGACCAATTCTTGCCAAGTTATCGCATGGAATATGATGAGGAAACGGGTTCTTATCAAGGACGAGTGCTCCTGAAACAAGGATATTACAGTTATCAATATCTCGTGCTTCGTGACGATGGTTCCACGATGCCGGTATCTACCGAAGGCAGCTTCTTCCAGACGGTCAACAAGTATCAAGTGCTTGTCTATTATCGTGGACTGGGGGATCGCACGGATCGCCTGGTGGGTTTCAAGGAAATCAAGTAGGCGACTTGTGCAAGTCGGCTAAAAGTAAGTAAGAAGAAATCAAGATGAAACGTAAATTATATATGGTATTGTTGGCGCTTGCGATGGCTTGGTCCGTGCAAGCGCAAAGTTTGTTGTGCAACCAGGTGGCTCCCAAGTATGAGGTGCGTGCGGTGTGGTTGACGACCATCGGTGGCATCGACTGGCCGCACTCCTATGCGCAGTCGGCTCATTCGACAGAGAAGCAAAAGCGAGAGTTGACGGACATCCTTGACCGTCTTCAGGCTGCGCATATTAATACGGTGCTCATTCAGACGAGGGTGCGTGGCACGATGATTTACCCCTCTGCCTATGAGCCGTGGGATGGTTGTTTGTCGGGCTTTCCGGGCAAAAGCCCTGGCTACGATGCCTTGAAGTTTGCCATTGATGAGTGTCATAAGCGAGGGATGGAGTGCCATGCCTGGGTGGTGACGATACCTGTGGGCAAATGGAATGGGCTGGGGTGCAAGTCGCTTCGCAACAGGTTTCCTGGGCTCATCCGCAAGATAGATGCCGATGGCTATATGAATCCGGAGGACACACGCACTGGCAACTATCTGGCGAAAATCTGTGGCGAGATCACCCGAAACTATGATGTCGATGGCATTCATCTCGACTATATCCGTTATCCGGAGAATTGGAACATCAAGGTGAGCCGTGACAAGGGACGGCAATATATCACGAGCATCGTACAGAAAATACATGCTGCCGTGAAACAGGCGAAGCCTTGGGTGAAGATGAGTTGCTCGCCAATCGGCAAGTATGATGACTTGACTCGCTATTGGAGCCATGGCTGGAATGCCAATACCAAGGTGTGCCAGGATGCGCAAGGGTGGTTGAAGTCGGGTTTGATGGATGAGCTCTTTCCGATGATGTACTTCCGCAACGAGCAGTTCTTTCCCTTTGCCAATGACTGGGCTGAGCAAAGCGATGGCAAAATCGTCGTGCCGGGACTCGCCATTTACTTCCTCGACCCAAAAGAGGGGAAATGGAAGATAGGTGATGTTACCTCGGAGATGTGTCACTTGCGCAACCTAGGATTGGGATATGCTTTCTTCCGCAACAAGTTTTTCCTCGACAACAAGCAGGGCATCTATGATTTTACGGCGAAAGAATTCAATCATTATCTCTCGTTGGTGCCTCCGATGACTTGGGCGAGTGATAAGAAATTGCAGTCGCCTGCATCTTTTCAGGTTTCCAGAAATGGGGGAGAGGTCGTTTTGACTTGGAAAAATAGGTCTTCGTATGAGGATGGAACGCCAGTCGTGACTCCCTATATATATAATAATGTATATGCGAGTCGTTCTTATCCGGTCGATGTGACGGATGCGAGAAACTTGATTTCGGCGAGAAAAATGGAAAATGGACTCGCTTTGGAGGGGCTTGACGACGAACAACCCTTGTATTTTGCCGTTACTTCCATGGATGGATATGGCAATGAGAGTACGCCGACGCAAGAAAATTCCACTTTTGATGGCATGAAGCGAGGTGAATTTGGAAAAACTCGATGGTTGAAGTGTGACGGGAAAAGCGTGAAGTTGCCTTCGGAAGCAAAAAATGTGGATGCAACGTGTTTTTTGTTCGAAACCCTGCAAGGAGAGGTGGTAAAGAGCGCTTTTGCGAAAGATAACATGTTGAGCGTCAGTGGACTTAGCGAGGGTATATATGTGGTAAAAAGCCTCAATAAAAGGGGTGTTTCGCATAGTCTCGGAACCTTCATTTACAAGAAATTTCAAAAAAAATAGAAAAAAGTTGCCGAAAAATTTGGTGGAATCAAATAAAAGCAGTACCTTTGCACTCGCAATTCAGAAATGAGGCTTTAAAGAATGCACCCTTAGCTCAGTTGGTAGAGCAACTGACTCTTAATCAGTGGGTCTAGGGTTCGAATCCCTAAGGGTGTACTAAAGCAAGATGAATGGTTCCGTAGCTCAACTGAATAGAGCACTTGACTACGGATCAAGAGGTTCAAGGTTTGAATCCTTGCGGAATCACTCTCACTCATGATGATAAGCAAAAAGGACGGTTCCGTAGCTCAACTGAATAGAGCACTTGACTACGGATCAAGAGGTTCAAGGTTTGAATCCTTGCGGAATCACTTTGGAAAAATAAATAAGAATGCACCCTTAGCTCAGTTGGTAGAGCAACTGACTCTTAATCAGTGGGTCTAGGGTTCGAATCCCTAAGGGTGTACAAAAAGAGGAAGTTTATTGGTGGACTTCCTTTTTTGTGTTTATATACCTTTCTTCTTCTTTCTGCTTTCCCTTTTCTCCCAATTCGCATTCCTTTCTGTCCGTCTTCGCTCATTCAGTGTTCCATCCGTTAAATTTTGCTACTGGTGAGTCCCTAATTCTTTCTTTTTGATAAAAATGTGCCCTCAAAACTTTGTTATTTGAAATATAAGTCGTACCTTTGCGCTAAATTATAAGTGAATCGTATTTCAGCGACAAAAAGACAATATAAAGAAATAGTAAAAATGATTAGTTTTATCTTGAGCCTTGTGGCTTTGGTGCTAGGCTACATGGTTTACGGAAAGTTTATAGCACGCACATTCGGTCCTGACGACCGTCCTACGCCTGCCATCACCAAGGCGGATGGCGTAGATTTCATGGTGCTTCCTAGTTGGAAGATCTTTATGATTCAATTCCTCAATATCGCTGGTACGGGTCCTATTTTCGGTGCTATCATGGGCGCTTGGTATGGTCCGGTGGCTTATCTCTGGATTATTTTCGGATGTATCTTTGCTGGTGCGATGCACGACTATATGAGCGGTATGCTCAGCTTGCGCAATGGTGGCGCTGGTCTTCCTGAATTGGTGGGCAAATACTTGGGCGGCAGAACCAAGAAGGTGATGCTCGTATTCTCCGTGTTGCTCTTGATGATGGTGGGAGCCGTGTTCGTGTATAGTCCTGCTGTCATCTTGAAGGATATTTGGGGAAGTCAGTCGCTTTGGATTGTCGTTATCTTCATTTATTATATCATCGCCACCTTGTTGCCTATCGACAAGATTATCGGTAAGATATATCCACTCTTTGCTTTCTCGTTGCTCTTTATGGCTGGTGCCTTGATGATAGGTTTGTTTGTCAAGTGGCCTTCTTTGCCTGAGCTTTGGAGCGATCTCTCTAGCTGCAATCTCAATGAGAAAACTTCTTGGTTGGGTGCTGAGCCATTCATGCAGAAGAATCCTCTCTTCCCATGCTTGTTTATCACCATCGCCTGTGGTGCCATCAGTGGTTTCCATGCTACCCAGAGTCCTTTGATGGCTCGTTGCATGAAGAACGAGAAGATGGGGCGTCCTATCTTCTATGGTGCGATGATCACGGAGGGTATCGTTGCCTTAATTTGGGCTACTGTTTCCATGTACTTCTTCTATTATGGCGGATGGCGTGAGTGCTTGAGTGCCGAGGGTATCCAGGAGTTCATCAATCAGGCTGGCGGTGGTAAGTCGTTGGTACAATACTTCAGTGCTCCTACGGTAGTGAAGATTGTATGCTCTAGTTGGTTGGGTGTTGCCGGAGGTATCTTGGCACTCTTGGGTGTCGTGGCTGCTCCTATTACCAGTGGTGATACGGCATTGCGTAGTGCCCGCCTCATTATCGCCGAGTTCATAGGCTTGGAACAGCGCAGTATGCGCAAGCGTCTCTATGTTTGCGTTCCTTTATTTGCTTTGACCATGGGCATCTTGTTCTGGCAGATGGAGAATCCTGATGGCTTCAATGTCATCTGGCAGTATTTCGGATGGGCAAACCAGACGCTCGCTGTCTTCACGCTTTGGACCTTGACCGTCTATATGGTGCAGCAGAAGAAACCTTATATCATCACCTTGGTGCCAGCCTTGTTTATGACGGTGGTATGTTCCACCTTCTTGCTGGTTTCGCCAGAGGCAATGGCTTTGAGCGAGGGCATTTCCTATACCTTCAGCGTCGTCTTCTTGGTGGTAGCCTTGGTATGGTTCTTCGCTTGGTATCGTAAGTATCAGAAATCAATTAATATTAACTAATACACATTGCATTATGCGTATGAAAAAATTAGCTCTCGTGGCAGTGGCGCTCTTGGCTAGCGTGGCTGCCCATGCACAGTTTGAAAAAGGAAAAGTTTATTGCGGCGCTTCGCTCACAGGACTTAATTTGAGTTACAGTGGCTCTTCTGAGTTGAATCTCGGCTTGCAGGGTCAGGCTGGTTATCTCTTTGCCGACAACTTGATGGCAGTGGGCAACCTCTCTTACCAGCATACGGGCAAGGAAGGTGTGAAAGACTATGTCAGCGTGGGCGTACAGGGCAGATATTATATCATTCAGAATGGTCTCTATCTCGGATTGGGAGCCAAGTTGGCTCATACAGGTAGTTATAATGATGTGATGCCCGGTCTTGAGGTAGGTTATGCGTTCTTCGTGAGCCGTACCGTTACCATCGAGCCTGCTGTCTATTACGATCAGAGTTTCAAGAATCACTCAGACTACTCTACGATAGGTTTGCGTGTGGGAATAGGAATCTATCTCTAATGGAACAGCAATATCCTTCAGTTTTGTTGGAGAAGGCTGTCGGTGAGTTTGCCAAGCTTCCGGGAATCGGGCGTAAGACAGCCTTGCGCCTGATTCTCCATACACTGCGACAGAGTGACGAGTCGGTGGATCAGTTTGTCGATGCTATCTCTCGCTTGAAAAAGGAGGTGAAGTATTGCAAGGTGTGTCATAACATCAGCGATACAGACGTATGTAGCATCTGTAGCGATGCTCGCAGAGATGCTTCTACCATCTGCGTGGTGGAGAACATCCAGGACGTGATGGCTGTGGAGAACACCCAGCAGTATCATGGGCTCTATCATGTGTTGGGTGGGTTGATTTCGCCTATGGATGGCATCGGACCTGCCGACTTGGAGATTGACTCGCTGGTCGCTAGGGTGGCTGGGGGCAAGGTGAACGAAATCATCTTTGCCCTGAGTAGTACGATGGAAGGCGATACCACCAACTTCTATATCTCCAGGAAACTCGCTGATTATCCTGTGAAACTTTCTGTCATCGCTCGCGGTATTTCCGTGGGAGACGAACTGGAATATACGGATGAGGTGACCTTGGGGCGCTCTATCCTTAACCGAACACCCTTCGGACAGTAACCTTCGGGTGTTCTTATCTTCTATCTGTTATGAATTTGAAACAGACTCAAAAAACTTTGATGATCATCTTCTGGGGCTATTTGATTGTCGGCTTCTTGATGGTCTTCCTCTATGAGTTGGAATTTTTGACTCCTACAGATATAGGGTCGGATGCCAACTTGGTGTTTTTCATGCAAGTCTTGATGGAGTTTGTCACCATAGCCGTGATACCTATCGCCTTGAAGCTTTTCGCCTTCAAGCCCATCCGTCGCAAATTGGATGAACTGAAGGAGAAAGCCTTGTTGGCGTGGGGAATCGCTCGCATTGACATGCTGTGTATTCCGATGTTGGTAGATGCCTTCATGTACTATCAGACCATGTCGCCAGCTTTTGGCTATATGGCGATCATCCTGTTCCTCTGCCTTTTCTTCATTTATCCTTCCATGGGAAGATGCTATGATGAGTTGGGGGAGAACGAGACGAATGGTAAGATGTAGTTCGTCTCTTCTTATGTGGTATCTATATAATAATGTGTGTGCTATATATATAATAAGGTGAAACTCTCTGTTGTAATCGTTAGCTATAATGTCAAGTATTATCTCGAACAATGCCTTTCGTCGCTATATCGGTCGCTGAAAGGTCTGGAGTTCGAGATTTTCGTTGTTGACAATCATTCCAAGGATGGTTCGGTGGAATATCTTTCAGAACGTTTCCCGAATGTGCGGCTCATCGGCAGTCCCCACAACTTGGGCTTTGCGAGGGCAAACAACTTGGCGATCGGTGAAAGCCGGGGTGAGTATGCCTTGCTTCTCAATCCTGATACCGTGGTCGGTGAATCTACCATCCGAGATACACTCCGTTTTATGGACGAACATCCCGATGCGGGTTCGCTGGGTGTTCGCATGATGGACGCCAAGGGAACGGATGCCAAGGAGAGTAGGAGAGGACTTCCTTCGCCGATGGTTGCCTTTTACAAGATGTCGGGCTTATGCGCTCGCTTCCCGAAAAGCAAGCGATTCGGACATTATTATATGGGTTATCTTCCTTGGGATTCTCCTTCTGCCATTGAAGTGGTGAGCGGTGCTTTTTGCTTGTTGAGGAAAGAGGCATTGGAGAAAGTGGGACTGCTTGACGAAGACTTCTTCATGTATGGCGAGGACATCGACTTGTCGTATCGTGTCTTGAAGGGCGGTTACAAGAACTATTATTTCCCTAGTTACATTCTGCATTACAAGGGCGAGAGCACCCAGAAGTCAAGCTTTAGGTATGTCCACGTCTTCTACGAGGCGATGTTTATCTTCTTCCGAAAACATTATTCGGGCACGTCGGTTCTTCTCAGTTTGCCTATCAAGGCTGCCATCTATGCCAAGGCTATGGTGGCACTGTGCAAGATGCAGTTGGGTAAGGCAAAACGTAGTCTGGGTTTTGTGTCTCCAGTGTGGGCTTCATCCTTGTATGTGTTTGTGGGGAGTGAAAAGATGCTTCAGACTTGCCGTTCCTTGGCACAAAGAAAAGGATTGGCAGCTCGCTTTTTTGTCTGCGATGCAGGAAAGTTGGAACAGGGAGGCATTGAACAGTTTGATGTAGATGGCGTGCCAGCTAATGCGGTTAGATATATCGTTTTCGATACGGGTACGTTCAACTATGATCAAATCTTTGCTTCATTCTCCAACCAACCGGATGAGATGAGAAGGTTCGCTTTCTTCCATCCCGACACAGGCAAGTTGGTGACGGAGCATGAAATTTTGTGGTAATTTGTAGTGAACAATCATTAAAGATGGAGAAGATGGGAGAGAAACCTCAGGTGAAACTTCGGGCTTTGGAGCCGGAAGACCTCAATTTCCTCTATGAGATAGAGAATGACGAGATGATTTGGAATGTGGGACTGACCAATGTTCCCTATTCCAAGAATTTGTTGCTCGACTACATAGCCAGCAGTTCTGGTGATATTTTTTCAGACAAGCAGGTGCGTATGATCATCGTCAATGAGCGAGGAGAAGACGTGGGCATGGTAGATTTGATAGATTTTTCGCCTGCTCACCAACGTGCAGAGTTGGGATTGGTCATTAAAAGTTCGTTCCGAAGACAAGGTTATGCGTCGGCTACTCTCGCCAAAATCAAGGAATATGCCAAAAACATCGTGCATCTTCATCAAATTTATGCGATTGTACCTCAAAATAATGTAGCTTGTGCTAAAATGCTAGAAAATGTTGGCTTTCAGCGAGTTCACTCCTTGAAAGACTGGCTTTTCGATGGGGAAAGTTACCATGACGCAGATTTTTTTCAAATATTTTTGTAAAAAAGTTGCAGAAAAATTTGGTGGAACCAAATAATTGTAGTACCTTTGCAACCGCAAATGAGAAATGAACCTCAAGCGAGTTAAATATTAACTCTATTTGGTGCGTTAGTTCAGTTGGTTAGAATGCCTGCCTGTCACGCAGGAGGTCACGA
>ERZ780095.515-NODE-515-length-11275-cov-15.5604_pt1 | contig 11275 bp, 9 predicted proteins | sample MGYA00511574_ERZ780095 | MGnify/ENA primary metagenome ERZ780095 (study PRJEB29588, sample SAMEA2153837) | human gut metagenome | biome: human gut; feature: human-associated habitat; material: faeces | place: Denmark | collected 2008/2010 ...
CGTCCAAAAACTTCTGATCCACCGTGTCCCCGTCCAGCTCCACCGGCAGGACGATATTCTCATACACATTCAGGATCGGAACAAGGTTATAGTTCTGGAAGATAAAGCCGATGTTGCGGCGGCGAAAGATGGTAAGCTGTTCATCGTTCTTCTTTGTCAGTTCTTCGCCCCGGACGATCACGGTTCCGCTGGTGGGAGTGTCCAGCCCGCCCATCATGTGAAGCAGGGTGGACTTGCCGCTGCCGGAGGTTCCCACAACAGCCACAAACTCGCCGTCCTCCACGGAGAAGTTCACGCCGTCAAGGGCGCGGGTGATGTTCGGCTCTGTACCGTAATACTTTTTCAGGTCGATAGTCTGTAAAATGCTCATAAAATTCAATCCTTTCTTTGTTTGTTGTAAATGTGGAACGCTGCTGCGCCGGTGGCTGCCAACTGCACCAGAATCAGCACAGCGAACAGGCCGAAGCTCTCATAGTAGAACAGCTCATCCCAAAACAGGGGAACATCACAGAGAGCAGTCAAGGCAACCGTCCAGCGGATGTGCCGGGCCAGCCATTGCCGGAACACCAGCACAAGGGCAACGGGCGGGACGATCAGCAGCGCCAGATTCAAAATCAAGGTCGGGGTCAGTTCCATTGCGTCGCCTCCTCACTTTTGTTGATAAGGTCATTGTAAAACCCAAATGTCCGCGAAATGTTACAGTGGCCAAAAAATTTTATTGAAAATCGGGGTGAAATGTTACAATGCTCGGACATTTCAAAAATTCTTATGACAATTCCCGTATTTGATCTACCAGAGATTGTTTTTTTATCTGCCGAATTGCCAAATACGAGAAAAGCATTTGGACGGCAAGCATCAGTATAAAATAACTGAACATTTCAACTGTCGGAAAATGATAGCTTACTTTTCCAAAAATACTCATTGCACTAAAGACGGTGCAGAGAAGATACCCGATAAGGGTTCCGCATGATATAGAAAGAAGCAGCACCCCTAATGTATAGAACAGTCCCTCTATCAATAACATTTTTGAAAGCTGTTTACTGCTCAAACCAACCGCTTGCAAAACACCCAGTTCTCGCTTCCGGGTCAAGATGTTTGTTATCAGTGTGTTTAGCAGATTGATAATGCCAAAAACCCCGATAAACATGACAAAAATGTAGACTGGCATACGGTAGTTCAATAGTTTTTCGTTGTATGCCTCTACCCAATCATTCAAGGTACTAACATAGAGGCTGGAAGTCGGTGGAATTATCTTTTGGATTTCATCTTTTGCGGCTGCCCATTTACTATCGTCTGTATCTACAATAAATTGATAATTGAGGTTTTCAATAGGAACGATCTTTGACAGCATTTCTAAAGGAATAAATAGCGTATCATATCCGCCATACGGGATATTAGCGTCCACAATTCCCATTACTTTTACTTCCAATGTTTGTCCGCTAACTTCAATCAGAAGTTCGTCCCCAATCGCGGCATCCCACCCAAAAGTTTCTTTCCACTGTGGGCCATTTTCAATAATAATACCATTATTATTAAGTAGTTCCTGCAAATCCGCTGTACCATCAATCAAATATTGTTCAAGCAATTTTTGAGAGCTTGGCGTATATGCGTCTGAAACAATCGGTTCAATATCTCCCGTTGGCATACGAACATTCAAAACGGTGCCTTGGTATTCTTTTATTTCTTCCACACCATCTATGTCCAAAATGGATTCTCTAAAATCTTCTGTAAGCAGATTCGATTTTTGGAGTTCTGAATATTGTTCGCTGTTATGTGCCTGCGGCCCGTAATCGCCTAATTCAAGGCGAATTTCTCCGTAAGGAAAACTCCTACGCGCCATCGCTAAGGGATCAATGGAATTAAAATATGCAGAGCTTGCCATCAGCAAAATTCCACATACCCCTAACGACAGGATCGTTAAAGCGGTTTTCTTTCTGTTCCTCGCAAAATTAAGGAACGCTAAATTTTTCGCGGATAGAGAACGATGTAACACTTTTGTACTGTTGGACATTACATTATTATTGCCCGCCATATAACGGACTGCTTCAATAGGCGTAACATGAGCAGCAATTTGGGCTGGCTTAATTACAGCAATCATAACACATAGATACACAAACAGAGCTGTGACAGCGGCAATTACAAATACCATTAAAGTGTTCCAGCCTTGCGGGACAAGGACATATCCCACTATTGCACCGGCTAATATTCCAATCGGAATACCAATTCTGGAAAGATGAAATCCCTCTCTAAAAACGATTCTTTTCATCTGTTTTCCAGTTGCCCCTATTGTCCGCAGTTTTCCATATTCTTTTGTTTTTCTGGCTATGGACACATAGAACAGACTGTAAATAACAAGGGTACAAGCCAAAGCGATAATAAGACTGATAAATGCTATTACAGTGATATATTGACTGCTTCTCTGTTCAATGAGAGAAAAATAATATGTTGAAAACTGCATTTGCTCCGGCTGTATTTCCAATTCTCTGCACAATGTTGATAATTCAGCTTGTATAGCAGCCTTAGACCAACCATCAGATTCATTCAAACGGATATAAGCGGAGTATGCCGGTTCGCTGATCTTGTTTTCAATATAGGACTGCGACACGAATACGGAATAATTTGAATTTTCGACAGGCAAAATACCACATAAGGTATAATCTTTTTCTCCATCTCCCAGATTTAACGATATAGTATCGCCTATGGATTTGGACAATCCAGCTCTATCAAGAAACGCCTTTGTGATAGCAATTTCATTTGTAGATTTGGGCAATTCTCCCTCTAAATCAGGATATTTTGCTAATTTCATTAGTGTTTCATCCATTGAACGAACGGTTAATTTGTAGTCCCCATAAGATACTAAACCCAATAAATGACTTACACCCACTTGAACCCTATCGTCATTTACTAATTTCGTAATGGTATCATTATCGACTTCATTGATAATTGCTTGATAACGCCCAGCCGCATCATTTAATGATTTTCGCTGCGAAGCAAAAAAATACAAGGTCGTTGTCATTATCAAGCAGGTAGCTAAGGCAATCGTAATGATAATGAGGATGTTTCTACTTTTATCTGCTTTTAAGTTTCGTTTTGCCAACTTTTTTGTAATGGCACTTGTATCGTTCTCAAAAGGCCATGTCATAGTTGTATCACCTCCATATTTGATAAGGCTATTGTAAAACCCAAATGTCCGCGAAATGTTACAGCGGCCAAAAAATTTCATTGAAAATCGGAGTGAAATGTTACAGCGCTCGGACATTTCAAAAAAATTTACGGCGGGCAGCCGGAAATGGCCGTCCGCCGCGTTCTATTTTGTAGGCAGCATAATGGAAAATTCCGAACCCTTGCCCGGCTCCGAAATCACCTTGATATAGCCGCCCTGTCGCGTTACGATCTCGCGGGCCAGATACAGGCCAATGCCCACGCCCTGCTGTTCGTGTACTTCTTCCTCACGATAGAAGCGCCGGAAGATGGCGGCCTGATTGCTTTCGGAAATGCCCTTGCCGGTGTCGGTCACTTTGATCTCCACATACATTTCCCACAGTACCACCGACACAGCGATTTTCCCGCCTGCCGGGGTGTACTTTACCGCATTGTCCAGCAGGTTAAAGAGGGCTTCGGATGTCCACTTGCTGTCATGGGAAACGGTCAAATCCTCCGGGCAGTCCACAGACACGGCGATTTCCTTTCTCTCCGCTGCATACACGATCCCACTCATGGCCTGCGCCACAGTATCAAAAAGGCGGCCCGGTTTCTTGTCCAACTGGATCACGCCCGTTTCCAGCCGGGAAGTTTTCACAAGGGCCTGAAAGAGAAAGTCCAGTTTATCCGTCTGGCTGCGGATTCCCCGGATAAAGTCGGTGCGCTCCGCCTCGGTCATGGGCTTTTCCAGCAGGGTGTCCGTCGCCATTTTCAGATTGCTTACCGGCGTTTTCACTTGATGGGAAATATCCGATACAAGGGTCTGCAACTCCTGCCGTTCCTCGTCCACCCGGCGGCGGTTCTCCTGCATAATCTGGTAAAGCCTTGCCAGCCGGTGTCCGATTCTGGCAAGCTGGGTTTCGCTGTCCTCTGGGCGCTGGGGCGCTTCATTCCCGGCAATCATGTGGTCTAAAGTCTGGCACAGGTCAGCGGTAAACTGTGACAACCGTTTTCCAAACGCCTGCATCAGTACAAAAATCCCCACAAGGGCGCACAGCAGCAGCGCCCCGCCTGTCAGCAGCACCGCAATCTGTTTTGTCACAAGAAACAGGGCTATGGTAATCCCGGACATGGAGAGGGCAAGCCCCATTGCCACCCGGCCAAACAGCCGCTTTACCGAGAGGTTTTGAAACTTCATTTTGCCTCGCCTCCCGTCCATTGATAGCCCATGCCGTAAACGGTCTTGATGTAGGGCGCGCCGCCGTCGGCTTCAATCTTGCTGCGAATCCGGCTGATGGAGGTTGTCAGGGTGTGTTCGTCTACAAACCTCTCGTCTATATCCCACAGCTTTTCCAAAAGCTGCCCACGGGTCAGCACTTGCCGGGGATTTTTACGGAACAGGTTCAGCATTTTGTACTCCATCGGGGATAGGGTCAGGGGCTTGCCATTTAAGGAAGCCGTCTGCTCCGAGAAGTCCAGAAACAGCCGCCCGTCGTCGTAAATGTCCTTAGCCGGTTTGTGGTGTTCCAGCATGGCGAACATGGCTTTGATTTTCCGCTGCAAGGCCCCGATCACAAAGGGCTTTGTGATGTAGTCCACCGCGCCCACCTCATAGCCCCGTATCTGGTCGCTCTCCTGATCGTTGGCGGTCAGGAAAATCACGATGGTATCCGGGTGCTGGGGCTTTATCAGCTTGCACAGTTCAAAACCGTTCCCATCCGGCAGGTTGATGTCCAGCAGCACCAGATCAAATTCCCGCTGGCGGATGGCGTCGGCTGCGGTTCTGGCGTTTAGGGCAGAAGTCACGCCGTAGCCGTCTGCGGTCAGGTTATAGTCTAACATCTTATTCAAAAAACTGTCGTCCTCGACAATTAAAATCTGCTTCATATCCTCACTTCCTTTGCTTTTTGCAGATAGTATAACAGGCAAATGTCCGAGAATTGTTACAAGGACAAATATATTTATCATTTTACAGCTTTTTTATGTGTACTGCAATTTTATAAAAGAAAGGACAGCAGTATCATCAAATTGCTGTCCTTGCGGTTTATTATAGCTGGTAGTGTATAAGCGTGGGTTCATCATATTTGGTGTGGTATCTTTAACTATGGGAAACTCCCCGTTCCCACCGTGAAACCGCTTTATCTGTTACACTTATTTTCTCTGCCAGTTCTGCCTGCGTCCACCCCTTCTCTTTCCTAATTGTTGCTATAAATTCTCCAAACTTCTTGCTGTCCATACTTTCCTCCTCTTTCAGCGTAATTAGATTTTATTATATTTCCTCATTTTATCAACCGATGAATCGTAGAGTTCCGCAAAAATCGCATAAATACGCTCTTTTTCAAATTAATATTTAACTTATTATATCAAAGCAACACCTTCTAACATAGCCTATATTCCCTTTGCACAAAATTGGCACAAAACTTTCCCAACTTGGCACAGCTTTGCGATTTACACGGTAAATCCCCTATGTTAAAATGGGTATCGTGAAAATTCATACATACCAGAAACGCAGGAACGAAGCACACCCCGGCTTCTCCTGCGTTTTTATTACGCAAAGCTGACACTTACATAGGTCAGCTTTGTGCTGTTCAGGAGGTGACATTTTGAAAAAAAGAATCCGGCGGTTGCTGCTGTCCGAAAGAGGCGACTCCTCATATATCAGCAGCTTTGTCTACATTCTGCAGCCACCTCGTTTAGAGGTGGCTTTTTGCATGTATCCGCGTATGCACTTGATTTTTATATATTGCTGTGTTATTATTTTAACGATTAGAGTCACCGGCACAGATATGAACAAAAATAGCTGCAAAGCAGCGGAGAGTGCGATCGATCGCACGATTTTGCGAATGGCTGTGGCTGCTGGAAGCCTTGAGAAGGGGCAGAAAGGATATGGAAGAAATGAATTTTGATGACATCGTAGCAAAAGTAAAAGAATGTGGGAAGAAGACGGTTGCAGTCTCCGTAGCACAGGACAGTGCGGTACTGGAAGCTGTACATGAAGCCAAGAGACTGGGCATTGCAGATGCAATCCTGGTAGGTGATGAGGCGAAGATCCGTGAGATCGCAGCAGGACTGAATATGGATCTCTCCGATTATGAGATCATCAATGAGCCGGATATGATCGAAGCCTCCCTGAAAGCTGTAAAGCTGGCACATGACGGCCGTGCAGATATGTATATGAAGGGTCTGATCGACTCTAAGAATTTCTTAAAGAGTGTACTGAACAAAGAAGTAGGTCTTCGTACCGGTGGAACCCTGTCTCATGTATGTGTGTTTGAGATTCCCGGCATTGACAGACTTCTGTTCCTGACCGATGTTGCATTCATGACCTATCCTACACTGGAGGAGAAGGTTCAGATCATCAAGAATACCATTCCGGTATGTAATGCCTGCGGCGTTGCAGAGCCTAAGGTAGCACCTTTAGCAGCAGTTGAGGTTGTAAATCCCAAGATGCCCGTTACCGTAGATGCGGCAGAACTGACTAAGATGTGCGAAGAAGGACAGATCCCCGGCTGTATCGTAGACGGACCGCTGTCTCTTGACCTGGCGATCGATCCTGAGGCAGCCAAGCATAAGGGCGCAACCGACCGTAAGATTCAGGGTGATGCAGATGTATTGCTGTTCCCGGATATCCATGCCGGCAACCTGGTATACAAAGCAATCGTACATATGGTAAAAGTAAAGAACGGATGCATCCTGACCGGTACCAAGGTTCCTGTTGTCCTGACCAGCCGTTCCGATACCTTTGAGACCAAGGTATATTCCCTGGCACTGGCTGCAGTTGTAGCAGAAGAGATGAAAAAGAATCAGAAATAAGCTATGGATATCGTGATCGAAGCCGCTGCGGAAGCTGTGGGAGAACTGCTGTCGGCAGGTATAGATGCTGTAGTGGACAAAGCGGCAAAGCATAAGAGCAAATATAAGAGTGAATATAGGAGGAAACACACAATGGCAATCAAGAGTCTGATCATCAACCCCGGTTCCACATCCACCAAGATCGGTGTATTTGAGGATGAGAACTTATTATTTGAAGAAACTCTGAGACATTCTACCGAGGAGATCTCCAAATACGATACTATTTTCGAACAGAAGGATTTCCGTAAGAAGATCATTACCGATCTGCTGGCGGAGAAAAACTGCGATCTGAAGAGCTTCAACGTGATCGTAGGACGTGGCGGTCTGTTAAAGCCCATCCCCAGTGGTACCTATGCGGTAACCGATGATCTGCTGGAGGATTTAAAAGTAGGTGTACAGGGTCAGCATGCTTCTAATTTAGGCGGTATTCTGGCAAGAGAGATCGGTGATGAGATCGGCGTTCCTTCTTACATCGTAGACCCTGTTGTAGTAGATGAGCTGATGCCCATCGCAAGATATTCCGGTCTGGAAGAGATCCCCAGAGGAAGTATCTTCCATGCCCTGAACCAGAAGGCAGTTGCCAAGAGATATGCAAAAGAGGCCGGCAAGTCTTATGAGTCCCTGCGTCTGATAGTAGTGCACATGGGCGGCGGCGTATCCGTAGGCGCACATGAGGACGGCAAGGTTGTAGATGTATTCAGTGCATTTGACGGTGACGGTGCATTCTCTCCGGAACGTGCAGGCGGTGTGCCTTGTGCAGCACTGGTAAAAATGTGCTTCTCCGGAAAATATACCGAGAAGGAGATCAGTGCAAAGCTGATCGGCAAGGGCGGCCTGAATTCTTACCTGGGTACCAATGATATGCGTGAAGTTACCAAGCGTGCCAATGAAGGCGATGCCAAGGCAGCGGAGGTGAAGCAGGCATTCCTGTTACAGGTAGCCAAAGACATTGGTGCTATGGCCTGTGTGCTGAACGGCAAGGTGGACCAGATCGTTATCACCGGAGGCATTGCATATGGTGAGGATGTAGTGGCTAAGCTGAAAGAGAGATGCGGCTGGATCGCTCCTGTGACCGTATATCCCGGTGAGGACGAGCTGTTAGCTCTGGCTCAGGGTGCTCTCCGTGTCATGAACGGCGAAGAACAGGTGAAGCAGTACTAATTTAGAGTAAAAATATAGAACTCCCGGTGGAATGATTCCATCGGGAGTTTTTGCTTTAGGGAATAGAACTAAAAATCAGCTTTGACAGAATTCCCAGTACCAGCATGTGTACCGGATAAAAGGCATAGCAGGCAAGCTGGATCTTGCGGTTATGCGCGCCCTGGCGTCCATGGTAGCACCACAGAAGCGGCAGACACAACAGCGCCAGCCCCTGTTCTGAAATCTCGAAGGCATGACCGAAAAGCTGTAATGGAATCTGCATTCCTGCCAACAGCATGACATTGATCCAGTAGAGTCCGGCAAACTGTCCGGCAAGCTGCCACCATTTTTTTCCATGGAAGAGATAGAATACGATAACAGTCAGAACGCCTTCCCCGTAATAGTCGAACATGAGGAGGGTTGCCAGCACGTAGCCGACTACAGATAGCAGTAGGATCGCCGGGATCCACAGCCAGACCGGACATTTTTTCCGTAGCGTATCCATTGCCCAGATACACAGGAAGCCTGTGAGCAGTGTCCAGATCACGTTCTGATGGAATGGGTAGAATAACAGTCCGCTGTACATCAGATTGATGGGAAGCTCAGACAGAATGGCCAGAAGAAGCAGGCGCATGCAATATTTTTTCTTATCATGGGTATGGAAGAAGCCTTCCACCAGGAAAAAGGCGAACATGGGAAATGCCAGTCTGCCGATGCCGGTCAGCCACCAGGCATCTCCGGCGAGGGTAGCCCACAGGTGATCACAGAACATGAACGCCATAGCGAGGATATGCAGCGTCAGAGCACTGAGATCCGGTGGGAAAATAGAACAATGGGATCCTTTGTTTTGCAAAATAAAACTCCTTTCAAAATTCCTTACGGAAGGATATAGTTGCATTATATCTTGTTTATGCGCTATAGTAAAGATGATTATAATTCGTCATATAAATCCATAAACAGGAAAGGACAGGAATGAAACAATGTATACAGACGGACAGATCTATATGGGTCTGGCAGATGGCCAGCGTGTGAATATGCAGCTGAATATGAGTAACCGTCATGGACTGATCGCGGGAGCCAGCGGCACCGGCAAGACCGTTACGATGAAAGCTATGGCGGAATCATTTTCCGACGCGGGAGTTCCGGTATTTTTATGTGATGTCAAGGGAGATGTCTCCGGCATTGCCACAGCGGGTGTTGCTTCGGAGTCCATGGACAAGAGGATCGATAAATTCGGTATCCGCGGCAGCTTTTCCTATAAGGCTTATCCGGTCTGCTTCTGGGATATCTATCAGGAGGGCGGACATCCTGTGAAAGCCACCATCTCCGATATGGGACCGGAGCTGTTATCCCGCATTCTGGGGCTCACCGCCGCGCAGGAAGGTGTATTGAATATTGTCTTCCGGATCGCGGATGACAAGGGACTTTTATTGATCGACTTAAAGGATCTGCGTATTCTGCTGAATTATGTGGCAGAACACAAGGATGACTATCTGACCACCTACGGAAGTATCTCCAAGCAGTCCGTGGGCGGTATTCTGCGGGCGTTACTGCCTTTGGAGAATCAGGGCGGAGACCTCTTTTTCGGAGAACCGGATCTGGATATTTATGACTGGATGCGTACGGATGTGTACGACAAGGGTATCGTCAATGTGCTGAATTGTGTAAAGCTGGTGCAGAATCCTACGTTATATGCCAGCTTCCTGTTATGGATGATGTCGGAACTGTTCGAAAAGCTTCCCGAGGCGGGAGATCTGGAAAAGCCGAAGCTGGTATTTTTCTTCGATGAGGCACATCTGCTGTTCGCCGATGCACCGAAAGTACTGGTACAGAAGATCGAGCAGGTGGTAAAGCTGATCCGTTCCAAGGGTGTGGGCATCTATTTCGTGACCCAGAGTCCCAGTGATATCCCAGATTCCGTACTGGCACAGTTAAGCAACCGGGTACAGCATGCTCTCCGGGCGTATACTCCGGCGGAGCAGAAGGCTGTCCGGGCGGCAGCACAGTCTCTGCGGGCCAATCCGGCGTTTAAGGCAGAGGAAGTGATCATGGAGTTAGGTGTGGGAGAAGCACTGACATCCTTCCTGGACGAGAACGGCGTGCCCGGCATTGCCCAGCGTACCTCCATCATCTGCCCTCAGAGTTTTATGGGACCGGTGGACGAGACGGAGCGCCGGAACCTGATGGCGCGGGACGGCATGGGACGCTATGATGAAGCAGTGGACAATATTTCTGCCTACGAAGTGCTGACAGACACTATAGAACACGAAGCAAAGGCACAACAGCTTGCCGCAGAGCGAGCCCAGCTGGAGAAGGACAAGGAAGCTTTGGCGAAGCAGCAGGCAAAGCTTCAGGAATCTGCTGTGAAGCAGAAACAGAAGGAATGGGAAGCCGCTCAGAAAAAGAAGGAAAAAGCAGCGGAACGCAGACAGGCCCAGATCGAGCGTCAGCTCATCAACACCGGTGCCCAGGTCATCAAGAGAGGCATTCTGAGCACGCTGTTTGGAAAATAATAGATTGCTAACTTGAGAGTTAGTGAAATAATTGTTCTAAAATCCACGCAGAAAGGACTGCCCGCCCTGGACTCAGATGCTAGCTACAACTGTGGATTTTCTAAAGGAAAGTGGCGAAGTGCTTCTCATCATGACGGGGCCGCCTTTACGCTGCCATCCATGTCGCCTACCGGCTAACGCGAACATCGTGTTCGCGTTGCCCCTGCGGCTCGACCACTTTCCAAGAAAATCTCACAGTCTCCGCCGCATCTATGTCCGGGGGAGCAGTCCTTTTCTGCTGGGTTATGAAAGACATCCCAATTATTTAGACAGAGCATTTGAGAATACATGTGCGGAAGTTAAAAACAAGAATCTAGTATGTGCGAAAAATCAAGAAATACATGCGGACAATTCAAAAACAGGAATTAGGTATGTGAAAAAAAGTAGGAAACACATGCGAATAACTCAAAAGTCATAATTAGGTATGTATAACAAGTCGGAAAATACATGCTTTAAAGCAAAAAATAATGATCCGGCATGTATGATAACTGGGAAAACACATGCGCAATAGGCTAAAACGGAAAATAGGTATGTATGATATTGTCAATATTGGTTTACACTTTTTTCTCAAGGATGTTCGACCTATGCTG
>ERZ780095.516-NODE-516-length-11268-cov-3.60608_pt1 | contig 11268 bp, 8 predicted proteins | sample MGYA00511574_ERZ780095 | MGnify/ENA primary metagenome ERZ780095 (study PRJEB29588, sample SAMEA2153837) | human gut metagenome | biome: human gut; feature: human-associated habitat; material: faeces | place: Denmark | collected 2008/2010 ...
ATGTCAAATTCAAAAAACAATAATAAAAAAACATCCGAAAAAGCAAAGCTTATGTCAAAATGGCAAAAGATGCCTTATACTAACAGAGAATTAAGCTGGGTTGACTTTAATGCAAGAGTGCTTGAAGAGGCGTTCAAAAAGACCAATCCAATTATGGAAAGATGCAACTTCCTTTCAATTACGGCATCAAACCTTGACGAATTTTTTATGGTTCGTGTTGCAGGTGTGCTTGACCAGATTCATCACGGCAGAACAAGCCGTGACGCATCGGGCATGACTCCTACAGAGGTTATGGACGGACTTGTTGAAAAAATTCACGAGTTTGCCAAAAAGCAGTACAGCTGTTACAACCGTTCAATAATTCCGTCACTTCGTTCGGCAGGAATTGTGTTCAAAGAGGCTGACGAGCTTGACGGCGACCAGAAAGCGTTTGTTGAGGAATACTTTGAAAAAGTAGTTTTCCCCGTATTGACGCCTATGGCTGTCGATACAAGCCGTCCGTTCCCGATGCTTGCAAACAAAAGCCTTAACATTGCTGTTCGCCTTACAAATGCCGAGAATGAAGAATTTTTCGCATTGGTTCAGGTTCCGTCAATTCTTCCGAGATTTCTTGAGCTTCCGACTCACGAGGGCAGAGCGTTTATTCTGCTTGAAAAAATAATCGCAATGCACCTTGGCGAGCTTTTTGAGCTTTACAACATTAAGCAGTACGATCCTTTCAGAATCACCCGAGATTCCGACCTTGACATTGACGAGGATACCGAGGATCTTATGGCTGAAATTAAAAAGTCAATCAGAAAGCGTAAGAGAGGAGAACCTGTCCGTCTTGAATTCGGCAAGAAATGCAACCGAGAAATTCGTGAATTTCTTGTTGACGCTCTTGATGTTACGGAGCGTGAAATCTACTTTCAGAGAGGTCCTCTTGACCTTACATTCCTTTCAAAATTTGCTCACATTAAGGGCTGTGAGGATATGTGCTTTGAACCTATCGTTCCCGTAAATCCGCCTGCGGAATTCTGCGGTTATGATGATATTTTTGAGGCTATCCGTGAAAAGGACAGACTTGTGCATCATCCTTATGAAAGCTTTGATGTTGTGGTTGATTTTGTCAAAAAGGCGGCAACCGATCCGAATGTTCTTGCCATCAAGCAAACCTTGTACCGTGTCAGCGGAAATTCACCGATTGTTGCGGCTCTTATCAAGGCGGCTGAAAACGGCAAGCAGGTAACTGTTCTTGTTGAACTCAAGGCGAGATTTGACGAGGAAAACAACATTCAGTGGGCAACAAAGCTTGAAAAGGCGGGCTGTCATGTAATTTACGGTCTTACGGGACTTAAAACCCACTGCAAAATCTGTCTTGTAGTAAGAAAAGACAAGGACGGAATCAGAAGATATTTGCATATGGGTACGGGTAACTATAACGATAGCACGGCGAGATTCTATACCGATATCGGTATGTTCACCTGCCGTGAAGAATACGGTGTTGACGCATCATCACTCTTTAATGTATTGACAGGTTACTCAACTCCGCCTGAATACAACAAATTTATCGTTGCACCTCACGGAATGCGTCCGTTCTTTGAGGCTATGATTATTCAGGAAACCGAGAACGCAAAGCTCGGACTTCCGGCCAAAATTACCGCAAAGGTGAACTCGCTTGTTGATCCTGAAATCATCAGTCTTTTGTACGATGCATCAAACGCAGGCGTAAAAATTGACCTCATCGTAAGAGGTATCTGCTGTCTTGTTCCGGGGGTTCATGGATTCAGCGAAAACATCAGAGTAATTTCAATTGTCGGTCAGCTTTTGGAGCATAGCCGAATATTCATATTTGAAAACAATTCAAATCCGCTTTATTATATGGGAAGTGCCGACTGGATGCCGAGAAACCTCGACAGACGAGTTGAGCTTGTGTTCCCTGTTGAGGACGAAGATATCAAAAAGCGTGTGCAGGAGGTTATCACGGTTTCATTTAAGGATACCGTAAATGCACGCCAACAGCTTTCAACAGGTGTATATAAGTCTGTTGACAAGCGTGGAAAACACAAAACAAATTGTCAGAAATTCTTTTCAAAGCTTGCGTTAAAGGCTCAAAAGCAGGCAATGAAAAAGACATATGCGAGCACTGTCGGAACTCCGATTGTACCCGTTGAAGTGAAAAAGGAGGACTCCGAACAATGAAAAGGGTAGGCATTTTAACAAGCGGCGGTGATTGTCAGGGACTTAACGCAACAATCCGTGCTGTTGCAAAAACACTTTATAATCAGCTTGGCAATGATGTTGAAATCATCGGCATTATTGACGGCTACAGAGGTCTTATCTACGGCGAAACAAGAAAGATGAAACCCGAGAATTTTTCGGGTATTCTCACAATGGGCGGTACGATTCTCGGCACATCAAGACAGCCGTTCAAGCTTATGCGTGTTGTTGACGAGAACAGCGTTGACAAGGTTGAGGCTATGAAGAAGAACTACAAAAAGCTTGGCCTTGACTGTCTTGTTGTACTCGGCGGCAACGGAACTCAAAAAACCGCAAATCTTCTTCGTGAAGAGGGCCTCAATGTGGTTTCGCTTCCTAAGACAATTGACAACGACCTTTGGGGTACAGACAAGACATTCGGTTTTCAGAGTGCCGTTGATATTGCAACAAATGTAATCGACTGTATCCACTCAACCGCAACATCTCACGGCAGAGTTTTCATTATTGAGGTTATGGGACATAAGGTTGGCTGGCTCACACTTTATGCAGGTATTGCAGGCGGTGCGGATATTATTCTTATCCCCGAAATTCCGTACGACATCAACTCGGTTATAAAGACAATCAAGTCAAGAACCGCAGGCGGTAAGAACTTTTCAATTCTTGCAGTTGCCGAGGGTGCAATTTCAAAAGAAATTGCAGCTTTGCCTAAAAAGCAGAGAAAAGCTGCTGTTGCAGAGATGAAATATCCGTCAATTTCCTATCAGATTGCCCATGATATTGAGGAGGCAACAGGTCAGGAAACAAGGGTTACAGTACCGGGTCACTTCCAGAGAGGCGGCCGGACCGATGCCTATGACCGTGTGATTTCAACTTGTTTCGGTGTTAAAGCCGCAGAGCTTATTATCAATAAAGACTACGGCAAAATGGTTGCCCTTGTAAATAATAAGGTAGTTGCCGTTCCGCTTGAGGACATCGCAGGCAAGCTCAAGAGCGTTCCGAAAGACAGCGAGGTTGTTGAAACAGCAAGAAAAATGGGCATCAGCTTTGGCGAATGATTTTCACCTTTTGGTTGACATATGCCTTTGTTATGATAAAATGATATGAAGTTCAGATTTCACGAAAGGGAGTGTTACTGTGAACGGTAATAAGCCGATTGAACAGATAATAGAAAATGCTGCCGCATCAGTTGAAATGGAAGGCTATACCATTGACAGCAAAAGCAAAGAATGGTGTCAAAAATTACTGCGTAACGAAATTACAATGCAGGAATATATTTCACTCGTTAAGAAAAAAGCAGGAGTTAAGGCTTAATGGCATACAATGATAATTCCATTAACAGAGATGTAATTTTAAACTATGCCTTTAGCACATACGGAACAGAACCCGAATATCCGTGGGAGAGCAGTCCCGATAATGCGGTTCTGCGGAATATGATGTCGGGCAAATGGTACGCAATAATTATGTGTGTCAAAAGGCAGATTTTAGGGCTTGACGGCGATGGCTTTGTCGATGTGATGAATGTCAAGTGCGATCCGATTCTTGTCGGCTCGCTGAGAATGAAAAACGGATTTCTGCCAGCCTATCATATGAACAAGGACAAGTGGATAAGTATTCTGCTTGACGGTTCTGTGAGCATGGAAGAAATCTTTCCGCTGATTGACGAAAGCTACAATCTTGTTATGCCAAAGGCTAAAAAACGCTCAAAAATTTGACATAAAAATCAAGTCGGAAAATCGGTTTTGCAATCGGTTTTCCGACTTTTTGTTGTTTGAGCATTAAATGTGTGCAGAAAAGTTGTCTGAAATCTTGCAAAGAACGCCTGCTTTTGTTATAATCGTAGTATGTATATGAAAATATGTGCCACGCAGAATGAACGGGGTATTAAATATGAAGTCAGATTTTAAGAAAATTTTTAGGAAAAGAATACTTCCGACCGTACTTGCGGTTCTTGCATTGTCGGTTTGTTCAATAACCGCCTTTGCGGTAGGAGAGGACGATCCGCAAACTCCCGATCCCCAGCCCGATCCCGTAGTGACGGAGTATGTTCCCGTTGAAACCGAACCGCAATACACAGAGCCGATTTATACCGAGCCTGTTTACACCGAAGCGCCTACAACCGAGTATGTTGAGCCCGAAACGGAAGAATCCACAACTGAGTATGTTCAGCCCGAAACGGAAGCTCCGAAACAGGAAGAAACGCAGTATCAGAATCAGTATGTTGAAACTAAGGCGACCGATTCAACGGAATTTCAGGCTCCGACAATCGCAAAAACAGTCAGCGAAAAAAAGTATTCCACAAGCTACACGGCGGGAATCGTTTCGTGGATTTGCGTAGGTCTTGGGGTAGTTGTAATTGCGGTTGTGATGATCAGCACAAAAGTCGGTGCAAGAAAAAGAATAAGGTAACAGCATTAAATGTGTAAAAATATGGATAATCTTAACATCGGCGGTGTTCCGCTGAAATCCCACGCAGTTCTCGCACCCATGGCGGGGGTAAGCGACAGGGCCTACCGTGAGCTTTGCGTAAGATTCGGTGCGGCATACTGCGTAAGCGAAATGGTCAGCTCAAAGGCGCTTTCTTTCAACAGTAAAAAGAGCGAAGAACTGATGGAAATTTCAGACTTGGAGCGTCCTTGCGGAATTCAGATTTTCGGTGATGATCCGAAATGTATGGCTGATGCCGCAAAGCACGCACTTGAAAACAAACCTGATATAATTGATATCAATATGGGATGCCCTGCTCCAAAGATAAGCTCAAACGGCAGCGGAAGTGCATTGATGAAAAATCCTCGGCTTTGCGGAGAAATTGTCAAGGCTGTGACAGCCGTTACCGCCATACCCGTACCCGTCAAAATCCGCAAGGGCTGGGATGATGACAGCGTAAATGCCGTTGAAGTTGCAAAAATCTGCGAATCGGCAGGTGCGGCGGCAATCACCGTTCACGGCAGAACAAGACAGCAATATTACAAGCCTCCCGTTGATTATGATATCATAAGGGCTGTAAGAGAATCCGTCAGCGTTCCCGTAATCGCAAACGGAGACATTGATAGTGCCAAAAGGGCAAAGGAGGTTATGGACATCACGGGCTGTGACCTTGTTATGGTCGGTAGGGCAACGCTCGGAAATCCGTGGATTTTCTCGCAGATTAACGCATACCTTGAAAACCCGAATGTTAAAATTCATACTCCCGACCTTGAAGAAAGGCTCGGTGTAATGATTGAACATATCGGCAAAATGGTTGAATACAAGGGCGAGCATATGGCAATGCTTCAGGCAAGAAAACTTGTAGTCGGCTATTTCAAAGGCATGAAGGGTGCGGCAGCTTTGCGAAATGAGGCAGGAAAAATTAAAACGCTTGATGATTTGTACGAATTAAGGCAAAAAGCCCTTTCGTTGCAATGACATAAATTCAAACAGGATACACAGTATCCTAAAATAAAAATATAAGGGGAATATAACAATGAGTGAAAAAACAAATATCGCTACTCTTGATTACCTCAACGAGTACGATCCCGCAATCGGTAACGCAATGACAGACGAGCTTAAAAGACAGCGCAGAAACCTTGAGCTTATCGCAAGTGAAAACATCGTTTCTCCGGCAGTTATGGCTGCAATGGGCAGCTTGCTCACAAACAAATATGCCGAGGGTTATCCGGGAAAGAGATACTACGGCGGTTGTCAGTGCGTTGATGTAGTTGAAGAAATTGCCCGTCAGCGTGCGTGTGAGCTTTTCGGTGCCGAACACGCAAATGTTCAGCCTCACTCAGGTGCTCAGGCTAACACAGCGGTATATTTTGCAATGCTTAATCCCGGTGATACGGTAATGGGTATGAACCTTAACGAAGGCGGTCACCTTACACACGGTTCACCTGTTAATATTTCAGGTAAATACTTCAATTTTGTTCCATACGGTGTTGATCCCGAAACGCACAGAATTGATTATGATAAGGTTCTTGAAATTGCAAAGGAATGCAAGCCTAAGATGATTGTTGCAGGTGCGTCTGCATACCCAAGAATCATCGATTTTGCAAAGCTCCGTGAGATTGCCGACGCAGTAGGCGCATATCTTATGGTCGATATGGCTCACATCGCAGGTCTTGTTGCCGCAGGCGTTCATCCGAACCCTGTTCCGTATTGTGAGTTCGTTACAACAACAACACACAAAACTCTCCGTGGTCCTCGTGGAGGTCTTATCCTCTGCCGTGAAGAATTTGCAAAGCAGATTGACAAGGCTATCTTCCCCGGTACACAGGGCGGTCCCCTTTTGCATGTTATTGCCGCAAAGGCTGTTTGCTTCGGCGAGGCATTAAAGCCTGAGTTCAAGGAGTACGGCAAAAAGATTGTTTCTAACTGTAAGGCTCTTGCAGACGGACTTCTCAAAAGAGGCAACAAGCTTGTTTCAGGCGGTACGGACAACCATGTTCTCCTTATGGATCTTCGTGATACAGATGTAACCGGCAAGGAGCTTGAGGCTCGTCTTGACGATTGCTACATCACAGTAAATAAGAACACAATTCCGGGCGAACCCCGTTCACCGTTCGTAACAAGCGGTGTAAGAATCGGTACTGCCGCTGTTACTACAAGAGGTCTTAACGAGGAAGATATGGACAAGATTGCCGAGTACATCACCCTCGTTCTTAACGACTATGAGAACAGCAAGGAAAAGGTTAGAGCAGGTGTTGAAGAAATCTGCAAAAAATATCCGCTTTATGAGTAATCGTGAGTAATAAATTACTCGGGTAGAAAGTAAAAATGAATAATTAAAAAGTCAGTCGGTTGGTATATTGCCAACCGACTGCTTTGCTGTTACAGTTTGTAATATTAAAACATATTATGCCCGAGCGGAAGTTTTTTTAAATTGAAAGTTGAAAATGGAAAATTGAAAATTGCGGTCGGGCAGACAGTTTGCAAAATGCAAATCATTGTCGCCCGACTGTTTTTGTATATATAGAAGTTGCGTTTAAATATAGGGGCGGATATTATCCGCCCGCACGGCGGCTCGCCGCTACAAAATAGCGGTAACTTTTGCTTGACAAATCACCCGAACAAATGTACTATATTAGAAGAGCCGAGGTTCTGTACCCAAAAATAACGACCGGCGAGAAGTAAGCCGAGAAAATCACGGAAGTGATTGGAGCGGGTTAGACGAGTGAGAGTTATTTTTGGAAACAGTACAGAACAACGAGGCTTGACATCAAATACGCAACTTGAAGTCATGGGAGAAAAATTATGAACAAACCGCTTGCGGACAGGATTCGTCCAAAGACAATTGATGACATTGTGGGACAAAAGCATCTTATTGCACCCGACAGACCTTTGCGTAAAATTATTGAAAGCGGAGATATTCCGAATCTTATTTTCTACGGTCCTTCGGGGGTCGGAAAAACTACGCTTGCCACATATATTGCCAAAAAGACAAACCGTACACTCAAAAAGCTTAACGGCACAACGGCTTCAACTGCCGACATAAAGGAGATTGTTGCACAGCTTAACACTTTTTCGGGGCTTAACGGAATTCTGCTCTATCTTGACGAAATTCAGTATTTTAACAAAAAGCAACAGCAGACTTTGCTCGAATACATTGAAAACGGCAGTATCACGCTGATTGCGTCAACAACCGAAAATCCGTATTTTTATGTATATAACGCAATTCTGAGCCGTTCGACTGTTTTTGAATTTAAGCCGGTTGAGCCGGATGAGGTTGAAAAGGCGGTTTACCGTGCAAGTGATTTTCTTGCCGAGGAGAGCGGTACGGATATTGAAATGCCCGAAGAATGTGCAAAGAAAATAGCATCGGGTTGCGGAGGAGATGTTCGCAAGGCTATGAATGCCGTTGAGCTTTCCGTGATTGCAACAGATGAAATTGACGGAAAAAAGGTTGTAAGACTTGAAACCGTTGAACAGCTTGTGCAGAAAAGTGCGGTCAGATATGACCGTGAGGGCGATGAGCATTACGATATTATTTCGGCTTATCAGAAAAGTATGCGTGGAAGCGATCCCGATGCCGCACTTCACTATCTTGCAAGACTGCTTGAGGCAGGCGATCTGCCGAGTGCGTGTCGCAGACTTATGGTGTGTGCGAGCGAGGATGTGGGACTTGCGTATCCACAGCTTTTGCCGATTGTAAAGTCATGCGTTGATATGGCACAGGCTGTCGGACTTCCCGAGGCGAGAATTCCGCTTGCCGATGCCGTGGTTATGGTGTGCAATGCCCCAAAATCCAACTCGGCATATATGGGTATAAACAGAGCTTTGGCTGACATAAGAACGGGTAACTCGGGTCCTGTACCCAGACAATTGCAGAACAGGCACTGTGACGGAGATGACAATCCAAACAAGGGACAGTTCTATCTTTATCCCCACGATTTTCCGAACCATTATGTTGAGCAACAATATCTGCCCGATGCCCTAAAGGACAAGAAGTATTACGAATACGGCAGAAATAAAAACGAGCAGGCGTTCAAAGCCTATTGGGACAAAATCAAAAAGAAGTAATCAAATGAAAATTTTTTGACATGAAACTGCAAATAAAGTCAGATGTTGCTAACCAAACATCTGACTATTTGCTTTTATTATCCTGTTTTTTTGCTAATTATTGTTTCATTGTCTATTATGCACAATTTGAATGTGAATAATTTGTGACGCAAGAAATTTTATTATTCTTTAAAGGAAAATTATTAGCGGTTCAATATTGTAGAATTAAAGAGTAATTGTGGAGTAGTGTTGAGTAGCTTCACACGTGCAACAAAAAAATAATTCTGGAGGAAATCAAAATGGTAAAAAGACAACACAAAATCATGTGCCTTGTGCTTTGCCTTATGCTGGCGGTTTCAACCGTATTCGTCGGTGTAGTCAGTGCTTCTGCTGCAACAGGCGATACTGTTTACGTTAGAGTAAACAACGGCTGGTCAAAAGTTAACTGCTATATGTGGACTGACGGCCTCGGCAACAACGCATCTTGGCCGGGCAAGGCAATGACAAAGGTTGAAGACGGCGTATATTCCTACACTCTTGACAAGGATTATACAAAGGTAATCTTCAACGACGGCTCAAATCAGACAAAAGACCTTACATACCCGGGTCACGGCAAAATCTATGACCTTTCAAAGGGTACATGGTCGGATTATGCAGGTGCTCCTTCACAGGGTCCAACTGTTCAGACACCTACAAGCGCAACAACAGCAACAACTGCTACAACAGCAACAACTCCCAGCGGTGAAGGCACAACTGTTTACCTCAACAACGAGGCAGGTTGGGCAACACCGGTAGTTTATATGTGGAACGGCAGTACTGACAGCAACGGCTCATGGCCGGGCGTAAAGATGACAAGCATCGGCGGCAACATCTATCAGTACACCGCATCAAAGTCATATGCAAAATGCATCTTCAGCAACAGCGGTCAGTCACAGACATCAGACCTTACTGCAAAGGACGGCTATATATACAACAACAAGACTAATCAGTGGTCTGTTTATGATACAAGCCCTCTCCAGGTTAAGGAATTTACTGCTGATCCTGCATCAAACATCTACACAGGTACAGATGTACAGCTTTCTGCAACTGCTGCCAATAAGAGCGGCGCAGCAGTAAGCTACAAGTTCTCTGTTACTAACGCACAGGGCGGAACATCAACACTTTCCGACTTCTCTTCTGCTAAGTCAGTAACATGGACTCCTACAGTTGCAGGTGAATACACAATTACATTTGACTTTAAGGACGCAGACGGCAACACAAACAACCGTACAATGACTCTTGAAGTTAAGGACGACTCAGCACTTGTTAAGCCAATCATCAAGAGCGTTACTCCTGCAAACCTTAACCTTATCAAGGTTAACTCAACTGCTACTGTAACAGTTAAGGCAGGCGGCGGTAAGACAGGTACTAACCTTCTTTTCTACAAGTATGTTGTAACTGATCCTAACGGTGTTCAGAACACACCTTACTACACACTCAACAACATTTACACATTCGTTCCTACAATGAAGGGTGAATACAAGGTTAATGTTTATGTACAGAGTTCTGACAACAGCACAATAAACAAGACTTATACTTACACAGCTGCAGACGATGTTACTGAGCCTACAACAGTTGTTGTTCCTACAACTGCTCCTCAGCCAACAACAGTTCAGCCTACAACTGTTAAGCCTACAACTCCACAGCCAACAACTGTTAAACCTACAACTCCTCAGCCAACAACAGTTCAGCCTACAACAGCTCCCGAAAGACTTCGTGGCGATGTTGACGATGACGGAGATGTAACTGTTATGGACTCAACATATCTTCAGAAGTCAATTGTAGGACTTCCGGATGTTCCAGCTCTCGAAACACTTGACCTCAAGATTTGCGACCTTGACAGCGATGGTACAATCAGTGTTAAGGATGCAACAATCATTCAGAAAATAGTTGTAAACCTTGAATAATCCAAACATTAAGTAAAAGAAAGATTGGAGATATACCTATGACAAGAATAAAGAAGCTGTGCGCACTTGTTCTTGCTGTGATGATGGTTGTAACCGCAGGAGTAATTTCTGTAAATGCAGCTCAGAGTTCCGACTCTGACGCTGTGTCTGCGGATACAACAGAAACAGGCATCACAATTCATGTAAGAATGAGTGACGGTACACAGCCATATGTATATTTGTGGAACTCGCTCCCCACAAACAGCGCCATGTCAAAGTCTTACCCCGGTGAGAAAATGACAAAGGGTGACAAGTGGTATAACTACCATGTAGCAGATGTTACAAAGGTAAATGCCATTGTTACAGACGCTAACGGCAAGCAGTATTCTTCGGAGAAAAAACTTGAATCTGCTGCAAGCGCAGACTGGTACTGTGAAAACGGTAAATGGTCAAAATACAACCCTGACGAGCCGGATCCGATTGGCAGCGTTGATATGCGTGAAGAAACAATTTACTTCGTTATGACAACCCGTTTCTATGACGGAGATACAGGCAACGATGTTCACTGCTGGGATGACGGCACAGCCGGCAACGGTGATGACGACCCTGCATGGCGTGGTGACTTCAAGGGTCTTGGCGAAAAGCTCGACTACATCAAGGCTCACAGACT
>ERZ780095.517-NODE-517-length-11218-cov-7.448_pt1 | contig 11218 bp, 11 predicted proteins | sample MGYA00511574_ERZ780095 | MGnify/ENA primary metagenome ERZ780095 (study PRJEB29588, sample SAMEA2153837) | human gut metagenome | biome: human gut; feature: human-associated habitat; material: faeces | place: Denmark | collected 2008/2010 ...
TTGGTGCGTTAGTTCAGTTGGTTAGAATGCCTGCCTGTCACGCAGGAGGTCACGAGTTCGAGTCTCGTACGCACCGCTTGATTCATTTTAAATTAGCACTTAACTGGTGCGTTAGTTCAGTTGGTTAGAATGCCTGCCTGTCACGCAGGAGGTCACGAGTTCGAGTCTCGTACGCACCGCAAAAAGCAATCTCATTTTGAGGTTGCTTTTTTGTTTTTATTACGTTTAAACATTTCCTATATGAAAAAGAAAATCCTGATGAATATATCCTTGGCTTTGCTCTTGGCATTGCCTATACAAGCTCAAGACAATCAAGCGTTGCGAGATACCTTGGCTCGTGCTACAGAAGTCTTGGCATATGCTCCCGACAGCATCGACTTGCGTCTGAAGAAGGCGGCTTGGAACATTCAGTTGGAGCAGTGGGACTATGCCAAGGATGACCTCGACAAGGTGTTGTTTCTCAACAATACCAATATTGCCGGACTTTTCTATCGTGCTTTCGTCAATGAGAAGCTGAAGAGGTACAACTTTGCCCGTCTCGATTATCAGAATCTCTTGGTACTGGTGCCCGGCAACTTTCAGGCGCAACTCGGTTTGGCTCTCCTCAATGAGAAGGACAAGCATTATACCGAGGCGTATGATGGCATCAACAATCTGATAGAGCAATTTCCAGATAGTGCCATGGCGTATGCGGCTCGTGGAGGAATGGAGAAGGAGAGAGGTATGTTGGAGTTGGCGGAATACGACTATCAGAAAGCCATCGAATTGGACTCCCATAACCGTGATTATCTGCTCAATCATGTGGATATCCTGATTACGCTAGGTAGAAAGACTGATGCCTTGGCAGACTTGGAGAAATTGAGAGGATTGGGCATGGCTTTGGGGGAGTTGAAGGATTTCTATGATCGTCTTCGTAAGCGAAAATAAACCATTTTTAATGGTACTTTCTGTAGAATTTCTGTTCCAATTGTAATTTCTATTTCTAAAAAATGCAAAAACTTCTTGGTGGTTTCAAGTTTTATAGTTACTTTTGCAGCAGTAATCAAGAGTGGGTGTTTGGATTCTAAGCCAGGCATTCGACGCTTTTTTGTTTCATTGTAATTAATGCTGAAATGGTAAAAATGAGATTTTTAAGGGGCCTTGTCGGCTTGTCTCTCTCCTTGGCTTGTCTGTCAAGTTGCGACTCTGTGTTTGATGTCCATCCCTACGATGTACGTGTGAAGGGTGAGACACAAATCAATGCCAAGCAGATTGTCAAGATAGAAGAGTTGATGAAGTCGAAAGATACCATCCGATTTGCCTTCATCAGCGATACTCATCAGTATTTGTCCGATTTCTCTGATGAAGTCGCGGACATCAACAAGCGTGATAGTATCGACTTCGTGATTCATGGCGGCGATATGACTGACTTTGGTGGAACTCGTGAATTTGAATGGGCAAGGGAGAAACTCTTCAAGTTGAAAGTGCCATTTGTTGCTTTGCTCGGCAACCACGACTGTTTGGGAACCGGCGAACAGGCTTACTTGGAAATGTTTGGTAGTCCAGATTTCTCTTTCATAGCTGCGAGAATCAAGTTCGTTTGCCTCAATACTAATGCGATGGAGTTTGATTATTCCAAACCTGTTCCAAACTTCGATTATATGGAGAGTCAGGTGACGGAGAATGCTTCGGATTTCGATAGAACCGTGATTTGTATGCATGCCGCCCCGTATTGCGAGCAATTTAATAATAATGTGGCAAATGTGTTCAACTACTATACGCAGAAATTCCCGAACCTGATGTTCTGTTTGTATGGGCATGGACATCATACGGAGCAAAACGACATGTTCGACAATGGCATCATGTACTACGAGGTAGGCAATGTCGCCAAGAGACAATATTATATATTCACCATCACACCAACAGATTATAGATATGAAATTATTGACTTTTAAGAGAGGGCTTGTGCTCTTGAGCTTCTTGCCATGTAGTCTGTGGTGTTTGGCTTCTGGAGATTCCCTCTCCGTTGATTCTAGTGTAGTAACGATGAATCGTTCTAAGTACGACTATCGAGTGCATCGTTATCGCAAGAGTTGGGGTGCTTTGATACCGACGCAGTTGGTATTGCAAACCTGTGGAAACATGGGGCTCTTCTCTTTTGGTATTGGATGGGACTATGGCAAGCATCGTCAATGGGAGACGCAGCTGCTGTTTGGTATCATTCCGAAGTATGATTCCAATTCGGTGAAGATGACGATGACCTTAAAGGAGAATTTCATTCCTTGGCGTGTGATGTTCAAGAAAGGATGGTCGTTTGAACCATTGGAATGTGGACTGTATTTGAATACCGTGTTTGGCAGTGATTTCTGGACACGCCAACCTAGTAAGTATGAAAATGGATACTATCCTTTCTCGACTCGTATTCGTCCGAATATATTCATAGGAGAGCAGTTTTCCAAGGAAATCTCGGTAAACAAGCGAAAGTTCATCAAGTCGTTTACATTCTTCTATGAGTTATCTACCAATGACATCTATACAATGAGTTTCATCAGAAATGGAAAAGCTGAGTTCTGGGATGTCTTTGGCTTGTCTCTAGGATTGAAAGTTCAACTGTTTTAGTTGAACTTTTTTTGTTTGGATTATGAACCCCAAACTAGAGGGGTATAAAAAGCAAAGAGCGGATACCTTCACAGGCAACCGCTCTACATTCAATAGGTATTAGTTTTTTTAAGGTAAAAAGATTGTATTCAGGATAACGTTTGCAAAGATAGCGAAAATAACTCGAACTACGAAATTTTTTTCCTCTTTTTTTCGAAATAATGAAATTTTTTCTTAAAAAGTTTGACGTTTTCATTTTTTATTCATATCTTTGCAGCCATATAAGCGAAAACTACGTTAGGTTTTTTCCTATTTGTAGTTCTAACGGCATATAAATCTTTAAATTCAATTTTATTATGAACAAAATTTTCAAAGGGCTTTTAGTAGCCGTGATGTTCACAAGTATGTGTGCATGTTCAAGTGACGAGACTTCTCAGTCGTCACAGGTGGAAACTTCAGAGCTGAGCCTCTCATTCTTTGATGCGAGTGTCGAGAGCTTTGACAAGACTAGAGCGGATGATGATGCTCCTAAGACGTTGAAGGATTACTTCGACCAACTCGACATTGCAATTATCCCTCAGGACAAGACCCAGAATCCGAATGAGATTCATGTCAAGCAATCCAGCACTGATGCCGACTTCGGCAAGCTTTCCACACGTCTTCCGATAGGAAAGTACACCTTGGTGGCGATTGCTTCCAAGAAATCCCTAGAGGTGACGATCACTTCGCCTACATTCGCTTCTTTCTCAGATGAGCATATCTCGGATATGGCATCGGTATGCCAGGAGATAGATGTGAAGAGTGGTGCGAATACGGTCAACGCCGTTTTGCATCGCTGTTTTACGAGATTGGTGATCTTATCTACCGATAAAGAGGAGCGGAATGTCGATAAGATGGTGGTAACCTACAAGGGTAAGTTCTCGAAGTCGTTCAATCCAACTACAGGTTTTGGTATTGCTGATGAACAGGAAAATACTTATACTAAAAATATATCGTTGGATCATACTGGGACACTTAGTACAGTCAAGATCAACTTCTCTACTTTCATTCCAGAGGAAACCGTTTCTTTGACGATGGATATCAAACTGTATAGTGCTGATAACACGCCCGTTAGAAGCCTACACTTCGATGACGTCAAGGTGCAGCAAGGGCATGTGACAACTTATACGGGTCCTCTCTTTTCTGCTGGTTCTTCTTTGAATTTCGCATTCGACAATGTGTCGCTTGTCAAGTCGGATTACGATGTGTCGTTCGGGGATTAAGGGAGCTTTGGTAAGATAGTATTTTTCCTTTATAAGAATCTTATTTTGTTTTATGACATAATAAGTGTGGTATGGTGAGGTGTGAGTGAGGTGTTTCTCTTCACACCTCACTTCTTATTCCTTTCGTATTGATGGCACTTTCTTCTTTTTCTTCGCTTTCTTTTTCTTGTGAATGCCAAATAAGTCCCTCAAGTTACTGAAGTCTCGCTTCATAATCAAACCGATACCTTGCGTATTCAAGCTGTTTCTCGTGAAGTATCTGTCGTTTGTCTGATTATATACTCTAAACGAGAGGTTGCCATTCGGGAAGATGAGGTATCGCAAGTCGAAGTCACCGATGAAACTCTGGGTGGCGTTGGCGTTGTCACGATAACCGAACTGACCATTGAATATCAGACGGTTGTTCAACAATCTTCCACTCAGAATGCCTTCGTATTCTGCATTATTGAATCCCTCGTCGCCAGTAGAAATGTTGGCTCCGAAATTCCACTTGTTACTGTTTACCAAACTGGAAAGCACGGTGTTGATTTGCTGAGAGATCGTTCCGCTGAGCAAACTCTGCATGGCTAGCGAAGTCTGACTCTGCTGGGCAGCATCCTCGCTGGCTTGATTGTTCTTGCTTTGTGCGTAGAAGCGACCTATTCCCAAGAGATAAAGCACTTGCTGATTCATCTCCTCCTGCGAGTTGATGAGAGAATAGATCATCTGCTTGGCATCACTATTGACGGTAGGCAAGTCCATGCTGAAATCTACGCTTGGCGCACTAGGTGTGCCCTGGATGTTCATCAAGCAATCCACTCGGATATTGTTGCTGGAGAAAGAACGACCGATGTTCAAGTCACTCAAAGGCACGCCATTCACGATATATTTGGCTTGCAGGTTGAGTGGGGCGCTGTAAGGGTTGCCACCAAACGAGATGGTACCGCCTGGCATAAACTCGAAGTCCTTCTTGATGATGTTCTGGATGGTCAACTTATATACGCCGTGATCTACGATGTAGTTGCCGAACATATCGAGCGAACCCTTGTTGAAGTAGTTGGCTCTGATCACACCATTTCCATTTAGGGTGATATAGTCGCCTGTTTGTTCATCCATCATCAACTTCAAGGTTAAGTTTGGATTGGTATTGACGAGGAAGTTGATGCGCATGTCTGATGAGATGCTGTTGTTGTCCTCGTTCTTCTTGGCTTGTTGTTCAAAGGAGAAAGGTTTCTCCCATTCCGGTGTCGCATCATTCCAGTGGATGAAACTCTTGTCGCTGATGGCATCCGGGCTAGCCACGTTATAGACGAAGATGGAGCCTGGATCAGGACTAGCGTCGATGTCAATGATGGTCTCACCGCTCTTGCCATGTATGCCCACATTGCCTGTGGCATAGACGGTACCATAGAAGGTGTTGTCGCCAAACTCATGGGTGTCGAAACCAAGGAAGTTGTGGGCTTTCAAGTCCAAGTCATAGCTCAACTTGGTGAGATGCTTATGGTGGATGCCTCCATCGACGATGGCAATATGTCCATTGCGGTCGTAAATGGTATCGTTCCTCAAGAGAATGTCGTCTGGGATAGCGTGAGCCTTGAGTTTCTCGAAGTGATACTCCGTGTTGAGCTGTGTCATGTGCATCTTACCTGTAGCCTCAATGTCTCCCACTAGGTTGATGTTGCTCAAATCTCCTACGACATTGACCTTTCCGCTGGCTCTAGCCTCGATGTTGTCCATGAAACTGCCACAGAAACTCTCCATAAACTTCATGTTTGTGCCGACGGCAGTGATGCCGAGGTCGATGTAGTTGCGCTTGGGTGAAACATAACCATCGATGATAGTCTGGTTGCCCTTGTCCTCATCGGCCACCGCCTTGATGTCTATCTGCTCGTCCACCTTATTATAATTAACGAATGCGTGGAGTACGCCCAACGGACCATTTTCAAACAGAAAGTCGTTGATGTCCAACTTCGCATAGGCATCAGGCTGGTTGAAGAGCGACTTCACTATGGCTTTTCCTGTGGCTTTTCCTGCAAAATCCACCGAGTGGAAATTGACGAGGTTGAGGATGTATGCCACATCCACGTCCTTCAAATCTGCCACGATAGAGTCTTCAGGGCTTGGAGAAGCCTTGCCGTTGACGATGATATGTTGGTTGTCGTGCTTGACCGTGAAGTTATCTACTGAGAGATGGTTCTTGACGTAATTGATGTTGGACGAAATGACATCCCAACGAGTATCACCCAACATGATGTGGGATGGCTTGACGTTCATGTTGATGCTCGTCATTCCATGCTCATTCTTCCCAAATTGGGTCTCTGCATCCAAGAAGCCTTTGACTGGTAACTTCTTGGAGTGGTTGTCGTAGTTGACCTTGGTGTTCAATACATTGTCGCAAGCTTTTGCCCTAAGTGCATATTCTGGTGCCATTTCGAAGGATAATCCCTGGCAGACATGGGCGTCCATGCAAAGTTCCTTGCCTTGTGTGGTCACTTCGATATTGCCATTATGGAATGGCTTTCCATTATAGCTGAAGAGGGGAGCGTTGACGAAGAGATTCAATTCCTCGTTTTGCTCCGATAGATTGCCGTTGATATGGATAGGCGAACTGATGTCCAGCTGGATGCCAAAAATTCTTTGGAGAATCTCTGTGGAATATACATTGCCCTGTAGGGTGAAGTCATTGTCACCTCTTTTCTTCGTCTTCTTGATGCCTGGGAGAGTAGGCAACTTGTCTGCCACGATGTTCTGGATGCTAGAGTATAGCGTACCGAGGTCGTATTGCCCTCTGGTATGGAGGTTGACGAAAGGTGCGTCGATGTCAAGATAGCTGTCGCTGCCCTTGTTGTTGGTATTGATGTTGATGTCGTCCAGACAATAGGTGCGGTCGCTCATCTTTACGCCCAGTATGGAGGGTTGCAGGTGCTTGATGTGGGCATTGACATCGTATTTCTTGGATGCAAAAGCATAGTCGCCATCCACGTTGACTCTCATGTTAGGGTCGTTGATGGATGCGAGTCCCTTGATGCCTGCTGGCGTGTAGGAGCCATCTATCTTGATGTTTCTGAAACTATATTTGTTATAGTCGAATCGGCTGATGTTTCCTTTGGCTACGATGTGCTGCTTGTTGCCGCTAGCCTCGATGTTGGCAGCAACCTCGCCAAAGCTAGGGTTGCCTAAGATGCGATTGAGGGCGATGCCTGGCGTCAGCAACTTCGCCTGTAGGTGGTCGCCCATTTTGGAAGCTTGGATATAAGCCTTTCCCGCACCCGTTTCGAGTGTTCCTTTCGATGCCAAGTCTTTACCTCTTCCATGCAGGTTGCCTTCGTAATGGATGTCTCCCAGTCGGAGTACTTCTTTTGGTATCTGAATCTTTTTGCCGAGGTTGTTGGATAGGAAGCTTACGCTCTCTTCCGTCAGGTTGAGATTGCTGATATCGACATTCCATGCCAGTTTGCTGTTCCAGTCGCTCACTCTTCCCTTTGCCTGCAAGTTGATGCTGCCACTTCCCGTCTTGAAATTTATGGATGAGCATCTGAGAGAGGTGGATGTACCGGAAAACGTGGTGCAGAAATACACGGCATCATCGAAATGCTTGAAGATAGGGAGGAAGCAGGCGATGTCTGCCAAGGTCACCTTCGATTGCTCGATGCTTCCTGTGTATTGCAAACTAGGTTGTACGAGCTTCCCTTTCTCCACACGATAGGTAGCGTGAATGTCTCCTAGCGAAATGTCGGAATGTGGCAGTTGCAAATCAAAGTTCTTGAGAGTCGCTTCTTGCTTGTCGGCAATCAACTTGAAACTGAGCGACTTGAGTTGAAGTCCCGATTTATCTGTAAATGCTAATTTCTTGATATTCAAGTCTATATTGTCGTCGGATAAATGAGATAAGATGATGTGCGTGGATAGCTCTCTGATACCGATGTGAGCGGGTGAGAAGATGCTCTGCTTTTCAGCCACGTATCTCTTGTCATAGTTGACGGAACCATGACGGATGATAAGGCTACCGATATGCAAGTCGAGTGGGGTGTGCTTGGTGGTGTCTTTTGAAGCCAAAGAGTCCAAGACGAATTGGAAGTTGTGCTTGCTGGTGGCTGTTTGCTGATAAAGGTTGAGCTTGAGACCGAAGAGCTGGGCGGACCCAACAGATATCTTGTTGCTTGCCAATGGAATCAAGTCGATTTTGGCAGAGATGCGGGAGGCGTAAAGCATGCTGTCGCCCTTTTGGTCGTACATCATGACATCATCAATGATGATGCGGTTGAAGAATCCCACATCCACTCTTCCCACGCTGACTTTCGTGCCAAACTTTTGGGCGAGCGCAGACGAGACTTGATTACCTAAGAAATGCTGTATTGGTGACAAGTGAACCAATATGACAATCCCTATATAGACGGTTACAATCGTCCATATAATACCATTTAATATATGTTTTAACTGTTTCAGAGTGCTTCTTTTTTAGAGTTTCTATGAATGTCTTAATACGTGGCGAATATGGTGTATTTTTGCAAAGTATGTTTTGCAAAAGTCTTTCGCCCCAACTTTGTTTGCTTCAATTTTGCCACAAAATTAATGAAAATTCGTTACATGACCGAATTATTCGCCTTTTTTTCTTTCTCATCTTGCTTTTTTTTGCTATTTTTGCAGCATTATTTGAAGAATTTAGCAGAAATCTGATACCGAAGACGGCAAATCCGTCCTCTAAGCGTGTATAGAAAAATCAGTTTTAAAATATAATATATTTAATGTAGTTATGGCAAATGTAATTAAGTTACGTAAAGGCTTAGACATTAATCTGAAGGGCAAGGCTGCTGCCTATGTTGCGCTCGACGTAGCTAAGGTTGACGAGTTCGCACTCGTTCCTGAGGCTTTCGTGGGAGTGACTCCTAAGGTGGTCGTGCGTGAGGGTGACTATGTCAATGCCGGCGATGCTTTGTTTGTCAACAAGGCTTGCCCTGAGGTGAAGTTTGCCTCACCAGTGAGCGGTGAAGTGACCGCCATCGTGAGAGGTGAACGCCGCAAGGTGCTCTGCGTGAAGGTGAAAGCTGACGCAGAACAGAAATCAACAGATTTCGGTAAAAAGAATGTGGATGCTATGGATGGCAATGCTATCAAGCAGGCTTTGCTTGAGGCCGGACTTTTCGGGTACATCAACCAGTTGCCTTACGCTGTGTCAACGACTCCTGACACGATGCCTAAGGCAATTTTTGTTTCTGCACTTCGAGACATGCCATTGGCTTCTGATTTCGAGGTCGAACTTCAAGGCAACGAAGAGGCATTCAAGGTGGGCTTGACCGCTCTCAGCAAGATGGCTAAGACTTACTTAGGCGTGGGTGCTGACCAGCAGAGCAATGCCTTGACAGAGGTGAAGGGCGTAGAAGTCAATGTCTTCGATGGTCCTTGTCCTGCAGGTAATGTGGGTGTTCAGGTGAACAACATCGACCCAGTCAACAAGGGTGAGGTGGTTTGGACCGTTGACCCTGCCGCTGTGATTTTCTTCGGTCGCTTGTTCTTGACAGGTAAGGTGGATCTTCGCAAGAAAGTGGCTGTAGCTGGTAGTGAGATGAAGACTCCTGGGTATGCCGAGGTTTTGGTGGGTACTCCATTGAAGGCATTCGTAGCAGAGCAGTTGAAGGCTACCGAGCATGTGCGCCTCATCAATGGCAATCCATTGACAGGTAAGCAGACCAACCTTGACTCATACGTTGGCGGTCATACCTCAGAGATTACAGCAATCCCAGAAGGTGACGACAATGATGAGATGTTGGGTTGGATTCTTCCACGTACCAATCAGTTCTCTACCTCTCGCAGTTATTTCTCTTGGCTCTTGGGCAAGAAGAAGGAGTATGATCTCGATGCACGTGTGAAGGGTGGTGAGCGCCACATGATCATGAGCGGTGAGTATGACAAGGTGCTCCCTATGGACATCTATGGTGAGTATCTCATCAAGGCCATCATTGCTGGCGACATCGACAAGCAAGAGCAGTTGGGTATCTATGAGGTTAGTCCTGAGGACTTTGCGGTCGCTGAGTTCGTGGATAGTTCCAAGCTTGAATTGCAGAAGATTGTACGTGAGGGATTGGATGTCTTACGTAAGGAAAACGCATAAATAAAATAAAAAAATGAGTGCATTAAGAAATTATCTCAATAAGATAAAGCCTAACTTCCAGGAGGGAGGTAAGCTTCATGCCTTCGAGAGCGTCTTTGATGGATTCGAGAGCTTCCTGTATGTGCCAAACACGACAGCGAAGAGCGGAGCCAACATCCATGATGCCATCGACTCGAAGCGCATCATGAGCTTTGTGGTTATCGCCTTGATACCTGCATTGCTCTTCGGTATGTATAATGTGGGATACCAGAATTTCAAGGCTGCCGGCACATTGGATGCTGCTAGCTTCATCGAGATTTTCGGTTTTGGTTTCTTGGCTGTCCTTCCTAAGTTGTTGGTCAGCTACATCGTGGGTCTCGGCATCGAGTTTGCCTGGGCACAGTGGAAACATGAGGAAATCCAGGAGGGTTACTTGGTTTCAGGTATCATCATCCCATTGATTATCCCTATCTCTACACCATTGTGGATGCTCGCTTTGGCTTGCGCCTTCGCTGTCATCTTCTGCAAGGAAATCTTCGGTGGTACAGGTATGAACATCTTCAATGTGGCTGTAGGTGCCCGTATGTTCCTCTTCTTCTCATATCCTTTGGCTATGAGTGGCGACAAGGTTTGGATTGCCAAGGACAGCATCTTCGGCTTGGGCAATACCTTGCCTGATGGATTCACCGCTGCCACTCCTCTTGGTCAGTTGGCACAAGGTGGCATCCCTGATGCAAGCATCTGTGATATGATTTGCGGTTTCATCCCTGGTTCTATTGGTGAGACTTCTGTCATCGCCATCGCCATTGGAGCCGTTATCCTCCTTTGGACAGGTATCGCATCTTGGAAGACCATGGGTAGTGTGTTCGTAGGTGGTATCGTGATGGCTCTCATCTTCCAGGCTTTGGGCATGACTCCTATCGCTTGGTATGAGCATATCATCCTCGGTGGTTTCTGTTTCGGTGCAGTCTTCATGGCTACCGACCCTGTGACATCTGCTCGTACAGAGAAGGGTAAGTACTTCTATGGATTCTTCATCGGTGCCATCGCCGTTATCGTACGTGTGATGAACCCAGGTTATCCAGAGGGTATGATGCTCGCCATCTTCTTCGGCAACATGTTTGCTCCGCTCATCGACTACTGTGTGGTACAGGGCAACATCTCTCGCCGTGCAAAACGTGCTATTAATAAATAAGGAGGAATGTAGATATGAAGACAAATTCAAATAGCTATACTATTATCTATTCGGTTATCATCGTGGTAATCGTGGCATTCCTCCTCGCTTTCATGTACTCCTCTGTCTAGGCACATC
>ERZ780095.518-NODE-518-length-11197-cov-3.06031_pt1 | contig 11197 bp, 10 predicted proteins | sample MGYA00511574_ERZ780095 | MGnify/ENA primary metagenome ERZ780095 (study PRJEB29588, sample SAMEA2153837) | human gut metagenome | biome: human gut; feature: human-associated habitat; material: faeces | place: Denmark | collected 2008/2010 ...
TTTAAATTTTCTTTAATAATTGCTAATTGTTCTGCAACTGACATATTCTCACCTACTTCTATTTTTTTCTATATTATACCACATTTTAACTTTTTTAGCAAGTTATTGGTTATCGTTTTTTATATTGCTATTTTTTACTATTTCCCAGTCAAAAATGCTATAATTACCTCGATGTCCCTATAGTTTAATGGATAAAATACAAGATTCCGATTCTTGTGATAAAGGTTCGATTCCTTTTAGGGGCGCCATATAAAAATGCTACATAACATGCTATAATTAAAGAAAAGACAAATCAAAAGTTGACGGCGAGAATGCAAATGAGTGAAAGGCCGGATTTGAATGAGAAATTAGATGGAGAAACTTTTAGAACTTTTTACTATTTGAAAAAAGAGCTTGTTGATTTTTGCAGAAAAAACAATCTGCCTGTTTCTGGTGGAAAGATTGAACTTATCGATAGAATTGCCTGTTTTCTTGATACGGGAAAGGTGTTAGAAACTTCTACAAAAAGAAAAACTACGAAAGATGTTGGAGTCATTACAGAGAATACACTAATTGAATCAAATGTAGTATGTTCTGAAAAGCATAGAGCTTTTTTTAAAGAGAAAATAGGTAAAAGTTTTTCTTTTAATGTTTTATTCCAAAAATGGTTAAAGAGCAATGCCGGAAAAACTTATGGTAATGCAATTAATGCATATTATCAGATTTTGGAAGAAAAGAAAAAGGGTAAAACAACGATAGATAAACAATTTGAGTATAATACATACATCCGAGATTTCTTCGAAGATAATCAAGGAAGAAGTTTGGATGAAGCTATTATATGTTGGAAATATAAAAAGAGTTTGCAAGGACACAATCGTTATGAAAAGTCTGACCTTGTTGCGTTAGATTGATAAATTCATGTTTGTCTAGATAGTTAAAAATATACGAATCAGATGATGCTTTCCGTCCGACACACTCCCGAAAAATATGATTTTGTCATACACACACAAACATTACTAGCATAAAGATAAACTAAAAACACATTGGAATGAAGTAGTTTTTATACTTTTCTAATGTGTTTTTTATTTTATTCACAATTTTTGCAACTTATAATTATATGGCATGGTGCAAATATTACACTCAAGATGATTAGTGGTATATTTAGTAAAAAAGATATTTATATAATATATATAAGGGCATATTATGAATAAAGATAGTAATGACATTTTAAGACTAAATTTTGAAAACTTTATTTGAATTGTATTTATTACAATCAGTGTTTTAAATATAATTGCGGATAACGATGAAAAGAAATTTATTAATGCTAATAATTCAGTATATAAAACAGAAGCAAATAATATTTTTGAATTAACTATTCCCATTATTTTCTTAATTCACATTTATTTTGCCTTTAGAATTACAACGCTTTAAACAATGCGGATGATAGCCAAAAATCACTATATAACATAAATTTTATTGGCAGTATATTTTTAGTAGTGGGTTCAATTTGTTTAATATACTTTCAAAAAAAGCAGGCAAACTTTATGGGTTCGCCTGCTTAGGGTTTACGATTACATTTAAATACAGTTTATTACATTTTTTCAGGTGCACTTACACCAATTAAAGAAAGGGCATCTTTTAACACAATCTTTACAGCGTTTAAAACAGTAAGTTTTTCCATAACTAATTCAGTATCATCTGTAATTACTTTTTGATCATTATAGTAACTATGTAATTGATATGCAAGTTCATCGATATAATGAGTTAGTTTATGAACTAAACGTTTTTGTGCAGCCTCTTCAATTACACTTGGATATTGTAATAATGTTAAACAAATATCATTTACTGTTTCTGGGTCAATTTTAATAAATTTCTTAACTGGTTCAAATTTTACTCCAGCTTCATTCGCATTGTTTAGAATACTAGAGATACGAGCATGAGCATATTGAGCATAGAAAACAGGGTTTTCATTAGATTTTTGTTTCATTAAATCTAAATCTAAATCCATATGAGTACTTAATGATTTTGCAACATAGAAATATCTTAATGCGTCAGAACCAACTTCATCAAGTAAATCACTCAATGTAATAGCTTTACCACTACGCTTACTCATCTTAACTTCTTCACCATTTTCTAAAACACGAACCATTTGTAAGATTTCGACATCAATGAGGTTTGAATTTCCACCAACCATTGATACTGCCGCTTTTAATCTATCAATATAGCCATGATGATCAGCACCAAGAACATCGATTAAATGATCATATCCACGTGATAATTTATTGGCATGGTAAGCAATGTCAGGTAGTAAATAGGTATAACTACCATCACTCTTGATGATTACACGGTCTTTTTCATCAGTATATAAGGTAGTTTTAAGCCATAAAGCTCCTTCTTTTTCATAAGTATAATTTTTTTCTTTAAGAAGGGTTAAGACTTTTTCTACAGCACCTGTCTTATATAAACTCTTTTCACTAAACCAAGTATCAAATTCTACATTGAAGCGCTTTAAATCTGATTTTAAATTATTTAGTAACTTTTCAGTTCCATAATTTTTAAAGAATTCTAGATCAAAATTATTTAAGAATTTATCACCATATTCATCTTTTATATCACTTGCAACTTTAATGATTTCTTTGCCATGATAATAATCATCTTTCATTTCAATAGGAAACCCAAATAATTCTTTATATCTTTCATATACACTATATGCCATATTAGTAATTTGATTTCCCGCATCGTTAACATAGTGTTCTTTATGAACGATATAACCAGCTTTAGTCATTATTTTAGCAAGTGAATCACCATATGCGGCACCTCTACCATGACCAACATGTAAGTAGCCAGTTGGGTTTGCGGAAACAAACTCTAAACAAATCTTTTGAGCATTACCAACATTTAATTTTCCGTACTCTTCTTTTTCATTATTCACTTTAAGTACAATTTCTAATAAATAATGTTTATCAATTGTTAAATTAATGAAACCAGGACCTGCAATTTCTACTTTAGAAATATGATATGCACTAGCATCAAATTTGCTAACAATTTCGCTTGCAATATCAAGAGGCTTTTTTTTAGCCACTTTTGCTAGACGCATAGCAGTATTTGTAGCATAATCTCCATGTTCTTTATCTTTTGTACTATCTAATATAATATCTTCAGGAATTTTTATAACACTTTCATCAACATAACCAAGTTCATTAACCGCATTATAAAGTCCTTTTTTAATATCATTTACTAATTTTTTTAACATATTTTTTTTACACTCCGTATTTTATCTAGTATATTATACCAAATATTTTACTTTATTTCAACTTTATTAATGTATATTATCATAATAAGTGATATTTAAAAAGGCCATAAATTGTGTTATGGCCTAAATTACTTAATTAATACTATTTTGATAATTTATGATATTTTCTAATACTTTTGCTTTAAGTTCTTTGTCTGGTAATTCACCATTTGCAAGTTCAAGAGCCCATAGGATAGCACCTAGTACAGGTGGTTCTTTTAGAACAATAAAGTTGCATTTTTTATTTGATAATTCACAAACAACTTTTTTGAATTTGTTTAACATAGCAAAATTGGTAGCCTTTGCCCAAACACTTCCAGCAAGTATTACATTTATTGGTTCCTTAATATTTAACTCTTTAATTACTCCTGCAATTGATCTTGCCATGTGTTCACCACTAGTTTCAAGAACTGAGATTGCGGGGAGATCACCATTATTTGCATGTTCAAATAAGGATTTTATTAAATATGTTGAATCAATTTTTTTGCCAACAATTGCGTTACTGAAATCTTTTTTATCGTCTATTTCATACATTTCAAAAACGCTTCTTGTTATGTTTGTGCTAGGTCCAAATCTAAAACATTCATCAAAGGCAAGTCTAACTGCGGCTCTAGCCAGGTATGAGCCACCACCTTCGTCGCCCGCAACATAACCTATGCCACCGACTTGCATCCAGTTACCATCTTCATCAATACCTACATTAACTGTACCAGTTCCATTTATTGAACAAACACCAGTTCCAGTAGGTGATGCAGCTTTAATCCCTAAAAAGCCATCGTTTACAACTACAAAGTTTTTAAAGCCTATTCTTTTAACCACATTTTCTAAGGCTTCTTTTTGGAAAGGTGAATCTACACCTGCAAGTCCAAAAGCACCTGAAGCAATATCTTTTATTGAAAGATTATTTTGTTTTAATAGCAACTCGATATTTTCTTTCATTACTAAGTGTGCACCCTCAAATCCGCCAATTTTTGGAGATTCGTGACTACAAGTGCCACTTCTTAAGCCATCTATAAAGTTGCCTTCAATATCAAACAATAAATAATCGGTTTTGGTATTTCCACCATCTACGCCAATTACATATTTTTTCATTACTTATTTTCCTTGAAAAATTGAGGTAAATATTCTTTATGAGCTTCTAGTAATTCATCAAAGCAATCTGATGCAGTTTGTAAATCAGCAACTAATGGATTAGACATAAGAGCACGCATTGCTTCTTTCTTATCGCCATTTATTGCGGCCTTTACAGCATGTTTTTCATATGCTTTAACTTGTTGAATATATTCTTTTATATGATCGTTTACTTTACCTTCAAGTGGTAATGGTTTAGCACCATCTTTACCGATAACAGCACAGATTTCTACAGCGTCATTATCTCTTAAGAAAGGAATAGCACCCTTATTTAATACATTAACAACTTGAACATCTTGTTTATCATTCCAAATTGAATCTACTAAGTTAATAGCTACTTCTGAGTATCTTGCGCCTCCACGTTTAGAAAGTTGAGCAGGTTTTACATGTAATTCGTTATCTTGATATATCTTTAATAACTCTTCTTCAATTTCCATACATACTTCACCACGTGTTTTAGGTGAATTTTTTAACTTTTCTAACTTACTATTTTTAAAATAATAGTACTCTAAATAGCAAGTTGGGATAGCACCAATTACTTCAATTTGTTCTTTAGTGAAACCACTTGTTGGAATATTTTTCATTGTTGCGCTATTGAATCCACTTTCGATAGCTTCTTGTAAATAATCTTTACCATCTTGTTCAATTTTTGTAATATATGCAAAGTGATTTAAACCCATATATTCGATTTTAGCATTTGGTAAATTCATGCCTTTTTTTATACTATCAATTGTGTTAATAGGAACGTTACAAAGTCCCATCATTTTAACATTAGTATAATTTAATAATGCTTCCGCAATCATTCCTGAAGGGTTAGAGAAGTTAATTAACCAAGCATTAGGACAATACTTTTCCATCATCTTTACAATATTCATCATTACTGGTATTGTTCTTAATCCTTTAAACATACCACCAATACCACATGTTTCTTGACCAATTAAGTTATACTTTAGAGGAATCTTTTCATCTTTTACTCTTGCGGGAAGTTTTCCAACTCTTATTTGCGCAAGAACGAAATCAGAATCTCTTAAAGCAGTTTCATAGTCATTTAGGATTAATCTTGTTTCACAAGGAAGCCCTGCTGCCTTAATCATTCTTTGGCATAATCCACCAACAATGTTAAGTTTTCTTTCATCAATATCCATAAAATCAATTGCAGTAACAGGAAGTGAATCTCTTTTATTAATTACACCTTCTATTAATTCTGGTGTATAAGTACTACCAGCACCAATAATACAAATTTTCATACTATTCTCCTTTTTATTATTTATTTTAAATATTTTTTTAATGTTTCAACCTTGTCTAATTTTTCCCAAGGTAAATCTAAGTCATTTCTTCCAAAATGACCATATGTTGCAGTTTGACGATATATTGGTCGTCTTAAATCAAGAGTACTGATGATTCCTTTTGGTGTTAAGTCAAAATTAGCATTTACGATATCTATTAGTTCTTTTTCAGTATATTTAGAAGTATTAAATGTATCAATACAAATTGAAATAGGTTTAGCTACTCCGATTGCATAAGAAAGTTGAATTTGCATTCTATCGGCAAATCCTGCGGCAACCATATTTTTAGCCACATATCTTGCCATATAGCTTGCACTACGGTCAACCTTTGTAGGATCTTTACCACTGAATGAACCACCACCATGGGGAGCATAACCACCATAAGTATCAACGATAATCTTTCTACCAGTTAAGCCTGAGTCTCCTTTTGGTCCCCCAACAACAAAACGACCTGTAGGGTTAACAAATATTTTAGTATTTTCATCCATTAATTCTTTTGGTATAATTGGTGTGATGACATCTTTTATAATCATTTCTCTTAAATATTCTTGACTAACTTCTTCATCATGTTGAGTTGAAACTACAATTGTATCAATTCTTAAAGGTTTGCCATTTTCATCATACTCAACTGATACTTGAGTTTTTCCGTCAGGACGAAGTTCTTTATGTGAACCATCTTTTCTGATAGCCGCAAGTCTTCTTGCAAGTTTGTGAGCAAGGGTAATTGGTAATGGCATATATTCTTCAGTTTCTCTACATGCATAACCAAACATCATACCTTGGTCACCTGCTCCATCAGCATCAACACCTAAAGCAATATCCGGTGATTGTTCATTAAGTGAAACTAGAACTGCTAAGTTTTCAGCGTCAAATCCAAATTTACCACGATTGTAGCCAATTTCTTCAACTGTCTTTCTTACTATTTTTTGAACATCACAATAACCGGTTGTAGTTATTTCACCCATTACTAAAACTAATCCCGTAGTAGCACAAACTTCGCATGCCACTCTTGCATTAGGATCTTGTGCAAGTATATCGTCAAGGATAGCATCGCCTATTTGATCACAAACTTTATCAGGATGGCCTTCAGTTACAGATTCCGATGTAAATATTTTGCGATTTTGGTCAAATTCGTTTTTCATGATCATTTACCTCTTTTTATACATTATTTGTTTATATTATTCATATATTTATTATACTACAATATTAATTATTTTGCAAGGTAGAACCTTTAAAATACAACTTCCATTCATCATTACTTGGTATTAATCTAAATTCTAACCATTCTTTAGTGGTTGGATGATAAAAACCAATCAAATATGAATGTAACATTAATTTTTTATTTTTATCATTACCATACAAACTATCACCAACAAGAGGATATCCGGCATATGCAAATTGGACTCTTATTTGATGATGTCTACCAGTTTTAAGGCTAACATCTACTAATGAATTCCCATTAACTTCATTTATTCTTTGATATGATAGTTCTGCCAATTTTCCATTTTTTTCATTAACCACATATGATTTTACTTCTTGTTCATCTTTATATAGATAATTTTTTAAATTACCAGTTTTAGGAACTATTCCTTTAACAACCGCATAGTATTTTTTAACAAATTCATGCTTTAAAATTTGTTCATTAAGTCTACTTGCGGCCTTTGATGTTTTGGCAAATACCATTACACCAGAAGTCATTCGATCAAGTCGATGAACTAATCCAAGATAAACATTACCTGGTTTTTGATATCTTTCTTTAATATAACGCTTAATCAAAGTTAGCATATCGATATCATTAGTGTGATCAGCTTGTGATAAAATACCACTAGGTTTTTCAACAACAATAATGTGATTATCTTCATATAATATATTTAAGCTCATATTATCTCTTCTTTCGTAATTATTATAACACACATTTATTATTTTCATTGATAGTTTGCAAATTTAATTATATAAGCATAAAATATTATTGTATTACTTTTTAATAATTTCCTATCATATAATTTGAATTTTATGTTCAACTATGTTATAATATCTATAAGAAAGGAAGTTTATTATGGTAGAACAAGAATTTAAAGATACTGAAATTCAACTTGATGAAGCTGAAAATTCTGAAAAAGTTGAAGAATCAAATCATCAAATTATTTTGACACCTGAAGAAATTGAAGCTTTATTTGAAGAAAAAGCAAAGCATAAAATGTCAAAAGGTGAAAAGCGTAAACTTCGAGTTATCAAAAAACTACTACTTGGAGAAATAAACGGCACAGAGGCTGCCAAAAAGCTTGACATTACAACTAGACAAGTTAGAAATTTGAAACGTCAAGTTCTAAATGAAGGTCGTGAAGGTGTAGTTCACAAGAACAAAAACTACAAGCCTTACAACACTTATGATGCAGAAATAAGCACTTTTGTTTGTAAATTATATCGTCGTGAATATCGTGGAACTAACTTTAGCGAATTTGCACGTATATGCCAAGAACAATATGGTATTGAAGCATCTAGAAGTACCATTTATAACTTTTTAAGACGTGGTAGAATTCGCTCTCCACAAAGAAAGATTAAAAAGAAAAAAGTTGAAGTTGTTGCTACTACTCCTGTTAAGGAAAAAGCAACCAAGCTTAAAAAGACAGTTAAAAAAACAAGCGCTAAGAAGGCAACTTCTAAAGTAGTAAAAAAATAGCTCTAAAAGTAATTTTAGAGTTTTTTTAAGAGGTGTTTTATGAATTTTAAAAAAGAAATTAAAATAGGTACTGTAACTATTGGTGGCAACCATCCAATCGCAATTCAATCAATGACAAATACCAAAACACGCGATATCGAATCTACAGTAAGACAAATCAACGAACTTGCTAAAATTGGTGCAGACATTGTTAGAATGACTATCTCAAATATTGATGATGCTCTAGCAATATCAAAAATTAAAGAAAGAACTTCTATTCCACTAGTAGCCGATATTCATTTTGATTACCGACTTGCAATTGAAGCAGTCAATCAAGGAATTGATAAAATTAGAATTAATCCTGGTAACATTGGCAGTCATGAAAATGTAAAAGCCGTTGTTGAGGCATGTAAAAAAAGAAATGTGCCAATTAGAATCGGAATCAATTCTGGTTCTTTGGAAAAAGATTTATATCAAAAATATGGTGGTGTTACACCTGAAGCCTTACTAGAAAGTATGAAGCGACACGTTGAATTAATCGAATCATATGATTATCACAATTTAGTTTTAAGCATTAAAGCGACTGATATAAATACAACAATTAAAACCAATCAATTATTAAATCAGTATTTTGATTATCCCATTCACATCGGTTTAACTGAAGCAGGAACAATAAATTCTGGTATCGTTAGATCAAGTTATACTTTAGGAACATTGTTGAATGATGGTATTGGTAATACAATTCGTGTTTCTTTAACTGGTGATCCCTTAAATGAAATACCTGTTGCGAAAAATATCTTAGCAATGTTTAACCTATATCAAAAACCTACGCTTATTAGCTGTCCTACCTGTGGTAGAACTAGCTACAATATGGAACTCGTCGTAAATGAAATTGAAAAGTTTCTAGAAACTGTAAATAAACCAATTAAAGTTGCCATAATGGGGTGTGCCGTAAACGGTCCTGGTGAAGCAAAAGATGCAGACATTGGGATTGCGGGGGGAAATGGTGAAGCACTTCTATTTAAAAAAGGCGAAATAATTAGGAAAATCCCTGAAAATGATTTGGTAAGTGAATTAATAAAAGAAATTAAATCAATGTTATAAAATCACATGGACAATTAATCCATGTGATTTTTTATTACTTCTTCTTTTAAATTTTCATTGAAAGTTTGTTTTTTCAACATCTCAATTTCTTCTTTATATGGTGGATAACTTTCTAGTTTTGATACACTGACATAAGGGGTTTCAAGAATTTTAGGAATTTGTTCAAAGCGTTTATCATTTAACACTTTAAGTAAAGCATTAAAGCCAATATTGCCAAAACCAATATTTTCATGACGATCCTTATGTGAACCAAGTTGATTCTTAGAATCATTTAAATGTATAACCTTTAAATATTCTAAGCCAATTACGGCATCAAATTCATTAATTACATCTTCGTATGAATTTACAATATCATATCCTGCATCAAAAATGTGGCAAGTATCAAGACAAACACCGATTCTAGTTTTGTCATGAACTAAATCAATTATTCTTTTAATTTCTTCAAAAGTCTTTCCACACTCAGTACCTTTACCAGCCATAGTTTCTATAGCAATTACGGTATTATCATTACTAGTTAATCTAAGTATTTCATTTATTCCATCGGCTATACGATCTAATGCAAAATTTTCACCATTTCCGACATGAGCACCTGGATGTAATACCATATATTTTAAACCAACTTTACCCACCATTGCTAATTCTTTGGCAAGAAAGCTAATTGCAAAATTAAATTTTTCATCATCGCTTTGACCAAGATTTACAATATATGGAGCATGTACGATAATATCTTCGGGATTTATACCATTTTGTTTGGCTATTTCTAAAGCTTTTTGATAATTAAGTTGTTCAACATCTTTTCGGTAAGTTGTTTGTGGTGCACCTAAATATACCATAAAGCAATTTTCGCCATAAGAAAGCGCTTCTTCAACACTACCAACTAGCATTTTTAATCCGTTGTTTGATACATGTGAACCTATTTTCATTTTGTACGACGCTCCTTCTGTGCCTTTTTGCGATAAATTTCATTAATATGTTCTTTTTTGGCTTGTTTAATTTTTTTATTAATTTCTTCTAATCTTTTTTTCTTATAACCAGGTTTTACCTTTTTAGGCATTTTAGTTTTGTTATGAACTTCTTCTTCAATTTTTTTAGCAAAACTTGGTTCTTTCTTTTGATAGAATTTTGCGGGGACTATTTCGCCATTTTGGATTTTGACGAATGTTGGTTTTAATCCTTTTGATTGTAACATCTTTACATATTCATCATCTTGATAAGCATATAGCGAATAAGCATAACCTGTCTTATTATATCTTGCGGTTCTTCCCGTACGGTGAATGTAAAATTCAACATCATTAGGTAAATCAAAGTTTATAACATGGCTTACCCCTTGAATATCGATACCTCTTGCGGCAATATCACTAGCTACAACATATTGATATTCTAGATTTTCAATTCGTTTAATAGTTTGTTTTCTTATTCTATCTTCCAATGCACCATGAAGTTTGCCAACGCGGTAACCTGCTTCTGCAAGCTTCATTGCTAATTCATCAACTTTTTCTTTGCTATTAACAAATATTAAAGCTAAGAAAGGATTAATAATTTCCAACAAATTAATAAGAACATCTTCTTTATTTTTTGCTTTACATTGTAACATGTAATGTTCAATATTTTTAGTAGTTAGATTATCTTCTTTTATTGTTATTGTCTTTACATTTTCTAAATATTTTCTTAAAAAATGTCTAAGACCCTTAGGAATAGTAGCACTGAAGATTAAGAATTGTGGTTTGCCTTGAATTTTTCCCATAA
>ERZ780095.525-NODE-525-length-11065-cov-3.97675_pt1 | contig 11065 bp, 7 predicted proteins | sample MGYA00511574_ERZ780095 | MGnify/ENA primary metagenome ERZ780095 (study PRJEB29588, sample SAMEA2153837) | human gut metagenome | biome: human gut; feature: human-associated habitat; material: faeces | place: Denmark | collected 2008/2010 ...
TGAACCGTCGCTTGGTCCTGTATTCGGAATTAAGGGCGGTGCCGCAGGCGGGGGTTATGCACAGGTTCTTCCGATGGAGGACATCAACCTTCATTTCACCGGTGATATGCACGCAATTACAGCAGCCAACAACCTTTGTTGCGCAATGCTTGACAACCATATTCAGCAGGGCAACACACTCGGCATTGATCCGAGAAGAATTCTCTTCAAGCGTTGTCTTGATATGAATGACCGTGCATTAAGAAATATCACAATCGGTCTTGGCGGTAAGGTGAACGGTGTTCCGAGGGAAGATCACTTCATTATTACAGTTGCATCGGAAGTTATGGCAATTCTCTGTCTTGCAAATGATATCTCCGACCTTAAAGAAAGGCTCGGCAACATTCTTGTTGCATACACATACAGCGGTGAACCCGTTTATGCTAAAGATTTGAAAGCAGAGGGAGCAATGACTGCACTTCTCAAGGACGCAATCAAACCTAACCTTGTTCAGACGCTCGAGGGTACTCCTGCAATTATGCACGGCGGACCTTTTGCAAATATCGCTCACGGCTGTAACAGCATAAGAGCAACAAAGCTTGCATTAAAGCTTGCTGATTACTGTATTACAGAGGCAGGTTTCGGCTCGGATCTCGGTGCTGAGAAGTTTCTTGACATCAAGTGCAGATATGCCGGCATTGCTCCGTCGGCAATTGTAATCGTGGCAACATGCCGTGCATTAAAATACAACGGCGGCGTTCCAAAGTCAGAGGTTTCAAATGAAAACATTGAAGCTCTCAAAAAAGGCATTGTAAACCTCGGTGTTCACATTGACAATATGAGAAAGTACAATGTTCCCGTAGTTGTAGCAATTAATCAGTTCGGTACAGATACAGATGAAGAACTCAAATACATTGAAGAATATTGCATTTCAAAGGGTGCAGACTTTGCCCTTTCAAATGTATTCGGAAAAGGCGGAGAAGGCGGCGTAGAGCTTGCAAATAAGGTAGTAGAGGCTTGTGAAAAGCCGTCTGCATTTAAACCGCTCTATTCACTCGACATCACACTCAAGGAAAAAGTTGAAAAGATTGCAAAGGAAATCTACGGTGCATCAAAGGTAAACTACACAACAGCCGCAGAAAAAGCAATCAAGGAAGTTGCGGCACTCGGCGGAGACAAACTTCCTATATGTGTAGCAAAAACACAGTATTCGCTTTCAGATGATCCTACAAAGCTCGGTGCTCCAAAGGATTTTGAAATCACAGTAAGAGATGTAACAATTTCAAACGGTGCAGGTTTTGCAGTAATTTATACAGGCAATATTATGACAATGCCGGGACTCCCGAAAGTTCCTGCCGCAGAAAAAATTAATATTGACAAAAACGGCAAAATCAGCGGACTTTTCTGATATGGTTAAATTGATTTCTCACAGCGCCGATGAAACTGAGCAAATCGGCGAAAAAATTGCAAAAAAGCTCCACGGCACAGAGGTAATAGCCCTTTTCGGCGGACTCGGTATGGGCAAAACCGCCTTTACAAGAGGACTGGCAAGAGCCCTCGGTGTTGATGACGGTGTGTCAAGCCCTACTTTCGCCCTTGTAAACGAATACAACGGAAAGTACAATATCTATCATTTTGATATGTACAGAGTTAATTCATGGGATGATTTGTACTCAACGGGATTTTTTGACTACATTGACAACGGCATTCTCGTAATTGAGTGGAGTGAAAATATAGAAGGCGCACTTCCCGAAAATGCAATCAGAATAACGATTGAAAAAGGGGAGAGCGATGACGAAAGAATCTTTGAAATTGAAGGTGTTGAAATTTGAAAATTCTGTCTGTTGACACATCTGCAACAGCCGCATCTGTTGCACTTTCAGAAGAGGGCAAGCTGATTGGTGAAACTTTCATAAACACAAGTCTTACCCACAGTCAGACGCTCATCCCTATGGTTGAACAGCTTTTGAACAATACAAAAACGGAAATATCCGATATTGGCGCAATTGCTGTCAACGCAGGTCCGGGTTCATTCACGGGAGTAAGAATCGGTGTTGCGGCAGTAAAAGGTCTTGCTTTTGCAAATGATATACCGTGTGTTTCGGTTTCAACACTTGAGAGTATGGCTTATAATTTCCTTTCAACCGACTGTATTGTATGTGCCGTAATGGACGCACGCTGTTCACAGGTATACAATGCACTGTTTGAAATTAAAAACGGAGTTGTTACCCGACTTTGTGATGACAGAGCATTATCGCTTGATGACTTAAAAAACGAACTGCTGTCTGTTGACGGAAGAATCATCATAGCAGGTGACGGTACCGATATTACCTGTAAATACATCGGTAATGAAATTATAAATGCAGAGTCTGCTCCCGTAAATCTTAAATATCAGAGAGCGTCTTCAACTGCACTTGTTGCATTTGAAATGATTAATAACGGACAAACCGTTTCGGCACAAGAGCTTATGCCGGTATATCTCCGCTTGCCTCAGGCACAGCGTGAGCTTAATAAAAAACTTGGAGGTAGAACAAAATGATAGCACTCGGATGCGACCACGGCGGATATAACCTTATCTGCGCAATCAAAAAATATCTGGATGAAAAAGGACTTGAATACAAAGAGTACGGCACTTTCAGCGAGGAAAGCGTTGATTATCCGGTTTACGCCTACAAGGTAGCAACTGCAATTACTTCCGGCGAATGCTCAACAGGCATTCTCTGTTGCGGTACAGGCATCGGTATCTCAATTGCCGCAAACAAGGTAAAGGGAATAAGAGCCGCAGTTGTTTCAAACGAATTTTGTGCTGAAATGACTCGCAGACACAATAACGCAAATATCCTTTGTATGGGCGGCAGAGTTACAAGCGAAGAAGATGCTGTTAAATTTGCTGACATCTTCCTTAACACACCTTATGAAGGCGGCAGACACGAAAACCGTGTGTCAATGATTACAGACATTGAAAACGGTACTTTTAAAGCATAAACAAATTAAAAATAAGATTAAAACGCTCTTTTTATTAAGAGCGTTTTTCTTTTTGAAACTTAGGTTTCTTGTTTGTAATATTTTGTAATTGTTATTTCTGATATAGAACCATTTCATAAATATTAATTCTATTCAGGAAATTAAGGAAAATTATTCTTTCTCAGTCGGAATTATGCGTTGTGCTAATTGTATAATATCATTAAAAGCATACCTATTTATAAGTGCATTATAACTACTATATTTCAATTTGTAACCAAATTTACGAAAAAATTTCATTTTTTTAAATTTATTTACAAAAAACCCTTGTTTTTTTTCCTTTTTAGTATTATAATAACATCACAATGTTTTTAAAGAATTTTAAAAAAGAATTAAAACGATTTGGGAGAGAGTAAAAATGAGATTAAGAAAACAGGAACTTGGAGACAGAAACCTCGTAGGAAGCAGGGTTGAGGCTGTAAGAAAGCAGAAAGGTATGAAGCAAAAGGAGCTTCTTGCCCAATTACAGGTTAACGGCGTCGATATGAATGCGTCAGGACTTTCAAAGCTTGAAGGTCAGATTCGTTTCGTAACAGATGTTGAGCTTGTTGCACTTGCCGATATTCTTGAAGTGTCTGTTGACTATCTTCTCGGAAGAGAAAACTGATTTTTTAACCGAATCTTTAAATTGCACCGTAGATTTTTTCTGCGGTGCTTTTATTAGCAGACAAAACCGTTGATATAAAAAGAATAACCGCAGCAGTAATAGGGGAGATGAATGTGATTGATCTCAACAACATTGAAAAATACAGAGAAAACAATCGAATAGAGGCCAAAAAGGCAACAGGCGGATTACCTAAAAGCTTGTGGGAAACATATTCATCCTTTGCAAATACACTCGGAGGAATTATACTTTTAGGTGTAGAAGAATACAGGGACAAATCGCTTCATCCCGTAAATCTTCCCGATCCGGATGAACTTATTGAGGAATTTTGGGAGATAGCAAACGATATTCAAAAAGTAAGCACAAACATTCTTTCATATGATGATGTTTATGTGCAAAAAATTGAAGAAAAGCATATTATCGTTATTACAGTGCCAAAAGCAAAAAGATTTGACCGTCCTGTGTATCTTGACGGCAGCATTCATAATTCATACAGAAGAAACGGCGAGGGTGACTACCGCTGTACACTCGACCAAATTAACGCTATGGTGCGTGATTCCAAGATTAAAACACAGGATATGAATATCATCGAATGCATGACTGCTTCCGTATTTAATAGCGATTCACTCCATAGCTACCGAATAAAAATGTCAAGTGTTAAGCCAAACAATCGGCTTCAAAATTTGTCGGATAAAGATTTCTTGCAGGCAATAGGAGCAATCGGAGTAGGGGAAGACCTTTTGTTTCACCCTACAGCCGCAGGACTTCTTATGTTCGGCAAGTCAGAATTCATCAAAAAAGAATACCCGTCCTATTGTCTTGAATATAAGGAAACAACACAAGATGATAAACACACAATTATTTCATCAGATTTAAATTCTGACTGTGAAAACCTTTATGATTTCTTTATAAAGGTCTTTGAAAAAATTTCATACGATATAAAACTGACAGCAAACACAAAATCAGACATTACACCGATTACAACTGCCTTACAGGAAGCTCTTGCAAACTGCCTTATAAATGCCGACTATTATGGTTCAAACGGTGTTGTTATTATGAAAGATGATGAAAGCATTACAATATCCAATCCAGGCGGATTTAGAGTTGAACTCGACGCCGCAAGAGCGGGCGGTATATCCGACCCCAGAAACACGGCAATTATGCGTATGTTTAATTTGATAGGAATCGGCAGTAACGACGGCTTCGGTATTTCTAATATTTTCTCCGTTTGGAAAAGTCACGGACTTGTTCTGCCGGTCATTGAAGAAAGTTTCAAACCCGAAAACATCACCCTAAAGCTTTCGTTTGTTCCTGAAAGCAAATCAACTAAAACTCAAATTTTACAAAATCGTCCCGATATTGAAACAGACAGGCAGGATGCCGTAATTTCATACATTACTGACAACATCACGGTAACTTCAAAAGAAATTTCCGAACTTCTCGGAATAAGTCATAAAAAATCGAAGCAACTTCTTCATAAACTTATGGCAAAGGATTTTGTTATAATCAAAAACGGAAAATACACCCTAAAAGCATAGAAGGAACTTAATCAAATTTCGGAACAGCAATCCGCATAAGCGTTGCTTATAATTGCTAGGTTGCTTATTTTTTGCAAAAGGAAAACCGTCTGCTGTAAATAAATGCCCAAAAATAAATTTGCCTATATCTGCCTTTCACGTGCTGCAAGAGGCTGTTCAAGACTCTGCTGTTACAAAGTCTTGCAAGACAATTCCGCAGGTGCAGTTGTGCCGATTTATAATTTGAGTATGGCTGTTTCAATGATCTTTTCGTACATGATTTTCAAAAAAACGTCCGCAAAATCAAGCATAAGTATTCATATAATAATCGCAGACACTTATTTATGCTTTTACGGATTAAATTTTAAATTTACAAATTTGTGTAATTTTGCTTGACAATCACACAAAAAACAAGTACAATAAACAAGGTAAATCACCAATATTCGGAGACGTATCGAAGTGGTCATAACGGACATGACTCGAAATCATGATGCCCCTTGAGGGACGAGGGTTCGAATCCCTCCGTCTCCGCCAAACAAAAAAGCCTGTAATCAAGCCGATTATGGGCTTTTTTCTTATACCTTTTTCTAATAGTAAGTGATCAAAGCAGACTTTTGTTTTTCTCTCGCGCTCTGTATAATTGCGTGTTCCTTTTATTTGGACATAAAAAGTCTGCTTGGGCCGCCTAGAAATGTCAGGGTCTGGAACAAACTTGAAAGTGCCATCGTGATTGGACCACTTATCATCTGATGCAAAAGAAGTGTTGATTCTCCCATTTGAACGAAGAAATATCTCCAAAACAGATACTGCCGCACGGTCATCATCGGAACGCACTGAGTGGGTTTTGATATGTCTTTCAATATTTGCATTTGTCTGATCCAGCACTATCATCCCTCATCTTTGTTCTTGCTTTCAACAAGTATGTTAAATGATCTGCTTCAGCAATTCCACCGCGCTCTCCTCGCTCGGATCATTCGTACCCATTTCACCTCGAAAAGCACGGGCGAGAATGGATTTTTTCATCAGGTTGATCTGGTCAAGGACTGCCTCGGCGGCTTCTTTGGACTGTTGTTCTTTCGCCAAGGCCTTTCGTAAAATATTAACGACTTCCTTTTGCTCCTTCAGATTCGGAACAAAAAAGTCTAATTCTCGTACACGTTGGCAATTTAGCGCTTGTGGGCCGGACCCAGAGCCTTTTTCGCGGTTTTTTGCATAATTCATCTGAAGCCAATACCAAATGTAGTATGGCAAAACACAATTATGTTCAACAACGATAGCTGCAACATTTTGGTTAATAGTTGCTTCTATATCGAGAATAGCACTCTGCCCTCTCGTCTTTCCTTCGCCAATCATTGCAATTAGGACTGTTCCGATAGGCAATAACTTTACAGAGGAATTTGCGTATCCCTCCTCTGATATGCATTCATTGCTGCTTTCAATAATGTTATTTCTAACTTCACCTGAACTAATCCACGGAATTTTCCCACTCCAGTACTTAGGTTCTTTCCTGAGCGGAGTACTTCCGTTAGTCACTCTACCCACTGCGCCAATTGTACATCTAATCCATTCGTGTCCATTGTCTAATACTACAACCTCTGATTTGGCTTGTTCTCTGCTTAATAAGTCTTTTTCTTTTGCCGACCAACTAGATGAATAGTTTTTGATGTCCATTAAAACTGTGTTGTCTGTCGCGTAGTGCTCTTCCCGCCATTTCGCAGTCAGTTCACCGGTGAAGGCTTTATGCAGAATAGCAGCTTTACGGGTTTCAAAGCTATCCACCACGGCCTGTGCCTTTTCCTTGGCCTCATCCAGTTTGGCAAACAGGCTTTTAATGCGGTCAACGATGCGCTGCTGCTCAGCGAGGGGAGGGAGAGGAATAGGAATGGTATCCATACTTGCCTGTGTCAGCTTCAAACGCGTGGTGCCATTGACATAACCCGCATAATTAAAGGAATTTAGGTAATGCAACAGATACCTATTTCCCGTATCCCCAAATAGGGAGCGAAGAATATGAGCGTGATTATTCACCCAAGCTTTCCCAGTAATCAAATATGCTTTATCTTTAATCAAATCCAAAAAGGGCGCTCCATCTTCACCAAGCAAAACCAAATCTTCATCCGTGAGGAAATCATCTATCCAGCCAACCTGTCCGGTAGCACCATAGTATGGAACATTTCCATTTCGGCCAGCGCGCTCAGTTGCATTTATTGGTTTTCTAAAATTATCAAGGCACTCAGCAGCCTTTGTCAGATAGGTCCAACACCAATTCTCCGGCAGCTTATAGGGCCTCTCCCAATCCGGCACCAAGGCTGCCTGCAAACGCTCTTCGGGCGTGAGGGCGGCTTCTTTTTTTGTTCTTGCCATTACTTTTCCTCCGTCAGAGCGCAAAGCTCACGCACAACACTTCTCAGCAGATCGACCGCTTCCTCCAAATTTGCAATCGCTTCCTCGCCGCTTTCTACAGGGTCAGGAAGATCGTCATAATCCACGATGGAGTCGTCACGAATCAAGCCAAGGTCAAGACTATCGTCCGGATTCTTGGCAATCTCCTCACGAGTGAATTTGCTCCAGCGCTCGCCCGTGCGCTTGGATGGGTCTTCGTATCCTGCCACGAATTCATCAAAGTCACTCTTACGCAGCTGCCGGGTCTTACCAAAGCTGTCCATATTGGTGCGCATATCGTAGAACGCAACCTCGGTGGTGTTATCCTGCTCGGTTGTCCCGCGGGTAAAGAACAGCACATTGGTCTTGACGCCCTGCGCATAGAAAATGCCGGTAGGCAAGCGCAGAATGGTATGCAGATTGCAGAAATTCATCAGTTCCCGGCGCACGCTGGCACCGTCACCGGCAGCAAACAACACATTATCCGGCAGTACCACGGCACAGCGGGCCTTGCCGTCCGCCTTCAGGCTGCGATAGATCACCTGCAAGAAGTTCAGCTGCTTGTTGGAGGTCTGGAAAGAAATATCATCTCTGGTGGCGCGCTCACCGCCCTTTTTCGTGCCAAAGGGCGGATTGGTCAGAATGACATCAAAATCTTTCAATCCCTTGGCGCTTTGTGCGAGGGAATCCCCCAAGGTGATGTTAGCATTCATATTGTGCAGATAGGCGTTCATCAATGCCAAGCGATGGGTTTCGTGCACCAGCTCCACACCGTTGAACGCTTTGTTCTGCTGGAAATCTGCCTGACGGTCAGAGAGCGCGTACATATCGTTATGCGCATTGACATAGCGGTTGGCTGCAATCATAAAGCCAAAAGTACCGCAGGCCGGGTCAAAGCACTTGTCGCCCAGCTGGGGTTTGATGAGCTCCGTCATCACATCGATCAGCACACGAGGGGTAAAGTACTGACCGGCACCGGACTTCTTCTCATTGGCGTTTTTCTCCAAGAGTCCTTCATACAGGTCGCCCAGACCTTCCTCTTTGGCCTCATACCAGTCCAGTTTGTCAATCTCCGTGATGATTTTTTCGAGGTTTTTCGGCTCCTCGATGCTGGAGGATGCGTTGGCGTAAATCTGTGCCACGCGGCCAACGGATTCTTCGCCCAGCTTGCTGAGCAGCGTATAGTAGTGCTTTTTCAGGTCAATGCCGGAACGGCTGGTCAAAGAGCCCCAACGATATGCTTCGGGAATATCCTTATCTGCACCGGTCTCATCGGCCATTTTCAAAAACAGAATGTAGGTCAGCTCTGTCACATACTGGTGATAAGTAATACCGTCATCCCGCAGCACATTGCAGAGGTTCCAAAGTTTCTGTACAATATCTTGCGTGCTCATTTAAGCTGCTCCTTCGTAAATATAAGTGTTGATCTCGCGGATGATCTCCGCAAGCTGCCCGCCAAACTTCTTGTTAAAGCGTGCGAAACCGCCATCCATCTTGAACGCCGGTGCCTCAAAGGTCTCGGTATTGAGGATGCTCTCGTGAAGCATATATACCTTGATCTTTTCCAGCAGATCCAGCTGCATTTTGTTAAAGTGATGCGCCGAAATCAGTTTAGAAAAGGCCATTTTCACGCGGTCATCGTGGTTCACAAGCGGCGTTTTAAGTACAGCCCGACGAACAAAGGCGATAATGTCTGCCACGATCCGTTCATTGCTCACCGCACTGGCCGCTTCATTCAAGCTGCTCTCGGTGAAATTCTCCTTATCCAGCTCCAGCTTTAACTCCCGAAGCTGCGCCCGGGTCATATCGCTGGGGCGAGTGCAGGCTATGCGGATCGCTTCGATACGGTCTTTGTTCTCATTAACATAGGCCACAAAAGAGTCCAGATAATCCTGCGGTTTTTCCGTGTCACCATAGCCGCGGGTCGTTTCAAAAAGAGTATCTTCCTTTTCGGAATAGTAATGTCCGCGCTTTTTGCCCTTCAGGTTGTCAAACCAAAGTAGGAAATCCTTATCCTCCCGGCAGCGTCGCACAAAAGCTTCCTCTGTACAGCTTTTCAATTCCTTCGCATATTCCCGAATTGTTTTTCCGCCTAAACGCTCGGATACATCATACTTTTGCTCATCGGTCAGATTGTTGCTCTTACGCTGCAATCTTGCCAAAATGCGATCTTTGACAGGCTGCTTGCTGGCCTCACCCGGACGGAACAAATCCTCCAACAATTCAGCCATTGATTTGCTGACGGAGACTGACTTCATATTGGAAGTGTCGTCCAAGTCCTCGTACACGCGAACTGCATCGAAGATATTGAAGTGCGTCTTTCCGATTTCCGGGCAAAGGCGAGTAGCGCGTCCCAGCATCTGCTCAAAGAGGATCCGGCTGTTGATCTTGCGCATAAACACCAAATTACAAATGGCCGGCACATCGATTCCGGTAGTCAGCAGGTCGACTGTTACGGCAATGTTTGGGTACTGGTTGTTCTTGAACTGCTTGATCACCTGCAAAATCTTCTTTTTGTTGCCGCCGGCAGTTTTGCCCGTGATTTTCATAATGGCATCATTGGAAATGCCATAGGGCTTGTAAATTTCTCGGAGCGTATCCACAATACGGTCAGCGTGTGCATCATTCACCGCAAAAATCAGCGTCTTTTCTCCACTTTCCGGATTCAGGTAGGTCGACACCTCTTCCAGCACCTTGCGAGTATGATCCGGCAGAACAATTTTGCGGTTGAACTCCGACACATCGAAATCCATTTCATCGTCCAAAACTGCACCGTTCAAAAGTTCATTGGTGTTGGGGTCATATTGCGCCAAGGTTTCACCCTTCTTGAACTGTGCGTCATTTTCAATGAAATCCGTATTAATCAGATATGGAGGGTCGTGATCCACCAGCCAGCCATCGATAACCGCCTCACGGTAGCTGTAGGTATAGACCGGCTCCCCGAAAATCTCGGTCGTGTGCAGGGCGGGCGTAGCAGTCAAGGCAACTTTCACCGCATCGAAATACTCGATAACCTGCTTGTACTTGCTCATATAATCATCTTGATTATCGTAGAGGATTTCTTCTTCCGTCATTTCACGGTCAAGAATATAGCCTCGGTGGGCTTCGTCCACAATAATCAAATCAAATGCACCGGGCATCAAATCCGGTTCTTCTGCCAAAATCGTGCGTTTCAAAAGCCCCTGCACCGTTGAAATGCTGACCTTGGTTTCCAGATTGATGATGTTGTCATCGATCGCTTTGATCTCATATATTTTGTCCAGCGTCAGCAGTTCCTTCAGCTTGACATCTTTGAAGGTGTCCATTGCCTGCTCACCGAGGGACACTCGATCCACAAGGAAAAGAATACGACGAAAACGCTTGGATTCCAGCATCTTGTAGATAAGTCCCAGAACAGTACGGGTTTTGCCCGTTCCGGTGGCCATTGCAAGCAAGGCCGTTCTCTTGCCGTCAACGATTGCCTCTGTTGCCTTATCAATGGCCTTGATCTGGTAGTCGCGCAGATTCAACCCATTAGGATCTGTCATAAACGAATTATCTGCTGCAGCCAGCGACAGCGCTG
>ERZ780095.529-NODE-529-length-11014-cov-3.04873_pt1 | contig 11014 bp, 7 predicted proteins | sample MGYA00511574_ERZ780095 | MGnify/ENA primary metagenome ERZ780095 (study PRJEB29588, sample SAMEA2153837) | human gut metagenome | biome: human gut; feature: human-associated habitat; material: faeces | place: Denmark | collected 2008/2010 ...
AGAGTGTTCCCCCGCTACAAGCCTAAGAAATATTCAGTTTACTTTTATATTCTACCATATTTTGACAATTATTGCAAGATTTTAATGAATTTTTTACGAATAACAAAAGAGATTTTGCATTTTCAATGCAAAATCTCTTTGCTTTTATTAAAAATTTTATTTTCGATTTCATTATCCTATAATTTTATATAATTTATTTCATAGTTCAATTAAATTTTTTTGTAAAAACACTGGTTAATATTTCTACAAGACTTTATATGATTTTGCCATAATAGAAAAAATCTATCTAATTACAAATAAGGATCTGACACAATTTGTCGTGACTTTATTCTCATATAATTAAATTTATTAGTTTTTTATTTCATGAATTTTAATGTCGTACCATTCAATGAATCTATTTGATTTTTTTTAAATTTAATTTCATTCCATTGACTTTGAATTCCATCATAATTTAGGGTTATATTGCCAACATTTTTGTCAAATATCTGGTAGCCTATGCTAGTAACAGTATCAGGAACATAGATTTCTTTTAAAGCATCACAGCCCATAAAAATATAATTCCCTATAATCTTTAATCCATTGTTAAAAGAAACTTTTTCAACATATTTATTTCCAGAAAAGGCATCTGCTTTAATTTCTTCAATTGTTGAAGGTATACTTATATTTACATCTGTTTTTCCGCCAGGATATGTGTACAAAATTTTCTTATCTGCACTCATTAGAAGATTATCTTGTGAACAAAAATAATTGTTATCTGAATCAACAGTTATTGAAGTTAATAAACGGTTCCAATAGAAAGCCCCAACACCTATTGTTTTAACTTTTTTTGGTATATTAATTGATTTCAACTTACTATTTCTAAAAGCTAGGCCACCTATTCCTTCTAAAGTATTTGGTAAGATGAGTTCCTTAATTGGATTGCTATCAAAAGCATAGTTTCCTATATATGTGACATTAGTCAATGTTACTGATTCAAAAGAACAATTTTGAAATGCTTTTTCTGAAATATAATTACCTGTGTAAACAAGATTTTTGATGTTCTTTGTATCTGAATCATATCCTCCAAAAATTACATTAAATTTTTTTCCATCACCTGCAGTGTTCCCAGTAAATGGTATAGAGACGCTATTTATATTTGAACACCCTTTGAATGCCCCATTACCAATATATCTGACAGTTGCAGGAATTGTTAAACTCATTAGATTTTTTTGATGTCTAAAACCATTCTCTTTTATAGCAACAACATCTTTTCCCTCATATTTTGAAGGAATAATAAAATCAGTAGGACATTCATATTGGCTACCAGCAGAAATAACATAGCCACCCATACTATATGAATATTCATAAATTAAATTAGATTTAATTATTCGTTCTTCTTCAGCTTTTTTATCATAGCATGATTTAATACCAAAAATTAACATTAGTACAAATATTATACCCAGGCATGCACCAATAATTATTTTATTTTTTCTTTTTCTTTTATCTAGCTCAGCTTTTAATTTACGCTGTTCTTCCTTTTCGCGATTTTCTTGTTCACAACGTATTCTACGTTCTTCAGCTTCTCTGGCCTGACGTGCTTTTTCTTGTTCATAACGTATTCTACGTTCTTCAGCTTCTCTAGCCTGACGTGCTTTTTCTTGTTCGATACGCCTATTTTCCCTTTCTTTATCCTCTTGAGATAAAGATGCGTACCATCTTTCGTATTCAAGTTTCCTTCTTTCCCACTCAAGAGCATATCTTTCACGTTCTAATTCTCTACGTTGTTTTTCAGCACGCTCTTGCTCGGCTTTTAGTTCTTGCTCATATTTTGCGTTTTCTAATTTTTGCTTTCTTAGTCTCTCTTGACTTTCCTTTTCAGCAATAGATGACGCAATTACACCCCATTTTTGATATTTAGAGCACCAATTAGTATCAAATACAGTTTTATTAAAGTGTGAACTATTCCTACAAGAACACGTACCGGTTTTAGATGTTTCAGTAGAATTGCCTAAAAATATTCCTGACTTACGCTTTCTTTCACCACAAAAAAACTCGCATGACCAACACTTTTCTTGATTGTCATCATTATGATAACTCATACATATTTCCTCCTCATTTATGAATTAATAATTGTCGTTTAATCCTTGATTTTTTGAATTTAAAACTAGTTTCCAATATTTTTCTCTTTCTAAAATAATTGAATCATCGGTGCTTTCATCAAAATTTTCTAACAATGACCACTGGAAATATTTCTTAATGTATTCTTCACCCTTTTGCTTTTTTACTAACTCAAGTTCTTTATTTTTTCCAGTTAGATTATCAGCATAGTTTTTCCACCTATCATACAGCATTCCTCTATCACTTGATGCTTTACCTACATAGATGCGACCTAATCCACTATATTCCGAATCTGGAGCTTTATCCACAATTACATAAATTCCTTTTTGAGTTTGTAGACTAGCTTTCCATGCTCTATTAATATAAATTCCACGATGAAGCTGTTCATATGAAAGTCTAAGATTTTTAAATCCAGGAAAATCTTCTCCACCATACAATTCAGGGAGTATTTCAACAACCTTACAATCATTAATAAACTTTCTAAGTCTAAAGTTATATCTTCCTTGAGTATTACCTTTATATACGTCAATTATTAATCTACCAACATATTTTTGTAATCTTTCAATTGGTTCGTATTGTGCTGCTCCTTTTTCTTCTTTTGTTGGCATAGACGTAATTTTTCCTGACCAACCTAATTTATAAAAAGCTAAACATAAATTACCAATTTTAAAGTTTGCTTGTAGGCCAGAATAGCTATAAAATCCATCATAATTATTTCCATTCTCAAGCCAAGAATCTAGGCAAAGTTTTCCTTTTTTACCTTGAGAAATATTAAGACTTATTTTACAATTGTCGATTTCTTCATCTGTAAAATTTAAAATGTCATTTAAGTAAATGTTTTCCATAATTGTTATCCTTTCAAATCATACAAAACGATATATTCAGATTTTTCTCAACTCAAGTAAATACGAACTTCGTTAATTTCATTAAATATTCTTGATATTGTATACATTCAGCTTATATTGAGAATTCCCATTATCATCTAGATATCTTTTTTTATTATTCATTTTTAGTAACAAAAAACATTTTTTTTAATGTTTTCAAAAGGAATTTTACTTTCTAATTTCTTCAAACTAAGCAAGCATAAATAAACAGATGTTTTTTACTTATATAGTCAATAATTCTATTAAATAACTATATGGTGTCCTGACAAATTTTCCATAATACCTCATTTTTAAAGTCGCCTAAAATTAGTTTATCTAGTTCATATTTTTTATAATTATATTATTTAAATCTGCATATTCTCTAATTTTCTTTTCATTTTTAGCAGTAACGTTTTTGCCTAAATAAATAGTTTTTATCTTTGGAGCCTTCGGTTTATCATTTGCATATCCTAGAAATCTCCATTCTTTTTGGTATTCCCATTTTTTATATTTTGTTAAAAACAATCTTATAAAATGTGATGAATCAGTTTGTATTTTGCCATTACTAAAGTCTGTTATCATTTGGCCTATAAAAGATCCTACAAGTTGAATGATTATGTTAGTTTCTCTTTTATCTTGATATATAACTGGCAAAACATTCTTAGCTAATTTATAATCACTTAAATCATATTCTATGCAATATCCAGTTGAATCTGTAGCATAATTATCCCACATATAATCAATATTATTAGATTCTGCTAAAGAACATATGCCAGTTTCATTTCTAGCATTATACGCTATCATAAATAATTGTTTTATTTGCTCACTTATTTCAGATTTCTCTAACATTTCTGGAAAATTAACAATCCAATTAACCAATGGAGCGATATTAACACCAGGAGGTGCCATTTCTTGTAATTCTAATGATAAATCTAACATGAAATTAGCCGGAACAGTACCATCTTTTCTTGTAATAGCAAGTATCTTATTTTTAATTATTCCATAACTTTCTTCAGTAGAATACGGTCTTATTAAATCTATGATTTGATTTACGCATTCTCTTTTAAGATTATTAGTAGTTAAATCTACTAATCTATCAAAATCTACTGTAGTTAAACATTCTGTTTCATCATCTTCTTTTTCAGCAGGGCATAAGAAAATATATTCATTTTCAAGCATATCAAAGGTATACTCATCAAATGGTCTATATTTATATAGCAATTTAGGGCCTTTATAATCAATACCAAATTTGCTAAACATAATTTGATTTAAATAAGCTATCTTTTCATCGTTAGTCATTATACAACTCTCATTCCTTGTACAGCTTTATCAATAAATACCGACATTAAAAGATTAATCTTTGATTGAAATAAATCTTTATCGTAACTTATAGGCAAATCAGCATCTAATGAATCAGTAACGGCCTTTTTTAAATTAAGCGTAGTATTTTCATCTTTGTACCAATCAACGACTAAAAGAGATTCACTATTTTCAGAAAGTTTCTTATATAGATTCTTTGCAGCAATCTTTACTTTTTGAGTTTCTTCTTTGTTCAAACTTTTACCTTTAACAAGCAATAAATCATATATCTCAAGTTCTTCCTCAGTTAAACCTTCAAGTGTATGGCGATTTTGTTCTTCTTTTAATTCTTCTAATAATTTTTCTAGTTGCTCGAAATAATATTCAGCTTCATTAGTTCCAGAATTATATCTATCAATAATTGACTGATAACGCTCCGAGAATTTTCTTCTAGTTTTATTTCTCTTAAGCATTTGTTCTAGAAGTTTTTCAATATAATCTTTTAAATCTTCAATTTGAATTGCTTTATATTTTGCCTGTTTAAATTCTTGCTTGAGTTCATCAAAATCAATCTTAGATAAGTCTATAACTTTTTCACCATTAATAATAATATCGGTTGACTCTTCTACACTTTCTTGAACAGTTACAGATACATCTAAAATCTTAGATAATTGACGCCTTGCTTTTTCTATCTTTTTATCATCTACTGAATTAGTAAATAAACCATTTAAATAAACAAGTGGAGCAAATTTATTATTATTCCAGTTGTATTCAAATATTTCTGGCTTCGATGCTTCGTAAAGATTATGCATTAAATTAGTTATAACTTTAAATTTGTCACTTACTTCTTTAATAGATATTAATGCATTATAGATTTCTCTTAATTTTTCAAGTCTAATTTCTGTATCTTCTTCAATAAGTTCATCTAAATCATATCCTTGTTCTTTAAGTAATAAATCTCCTTCTTTAATGGAAGCATCCAAATAACCAATTAATTCTTCCATATTTTTAACCGGTAAATCATCGCCTCCATCACCAGTAGCATAATCACCTAATGCTTTCTTCATATATGAGAAAATATTAATATAATCAACGATTAAACCACATTCTTTGCCAGGATATACTCTATTGGCACGAGCAATTGCTTGCATCAAAGTATGAGATTTCATAGGCTTATCTAAGTAGATAGTTGATAGATTTTGTACATCAAAACCGGTCAACCACATCGCACATACAAATACCAGTGATAATGGATTATCAGGGTCTTTGAATCTATCTTCGATGTCATAACCATTTTCATCAATACGCGCCATTTCGTCTCTGTGTTTTTGAATATTTAGACCACGTGATGTAAATTTTTCATCATCCCCGTTTTCAGATATAACAACTGCCATTCTAACTCTATTCATATAGTCAAAAGAACGAGTCAACATATCACGCTCTTCTTTTGTCTTGGCATTGTTTCTGTCTTTAATGATATTTAACTTTTCTTCATCCCAATAATGCTGAACTAAATCATACATTTTAACGGCTGTATATTTATCAACGCACACAACCATACCTTTCCCTAGATAACCACGTCTAGGAAAATGATGAGCTATATCTTTAGCAATCTTCTTCAATCTATCTTCTCTTTTAATAACTTCAAGTATTTTGGAGTGAGAATTTTCAACTAATGTAGCTTCTTTTTCATCTAAATCATTTTGTTCTATAACATTTACGACATCATCGTCTAAAAAATTATTAGTTAAGCCTACTTCTGGTACTCTTCTTGAATAATACAGTGGCACTGTTGCCCCATCATCTACAGATTGCTTGAAATCATAAACTGATACATAACTACCAAACCACTGATTAGTTAATCTCTTGGCGCCTAAAAGAGGTGTTCCAGTAAAGGCAATATAATTAGCTTTTGGTAAAGCATGTCTCATATTTTCAGCTAAATCTGCGTATTCAGTTCTATGCGCTTCGTCAACCATTACGATAATGTCGTCTCTATCACTTAAAATAGGGTATTCTTTCTCTCCTGCTTTTTTATCAATTCTAAATTTATGAATCAATGTAAAAATGAATGGTTTATTCTTACCTAAATACTCACGTAAAGCTTTAGAATTTGCAGGCCTACATTCTTCTTTAGAGCCTATTACTTCACATCTGACAAATGTCTTATGAATTTGAGTGTCTAAATCATCTCTATCCGTTATAACTAAAAAAGAGAAATTTCCATGCACTTTTCTGTTAACTTTTCTAGCAAAAAATACCATTGAGTAAGATTTACCCGAGCCTTGAGTATGCCAGAATACACCTAGTTTTCCTTCTAGCTCTTTTCTATTATTTAAAGATTCCATCAAATTATTAACACCGATATATTGATGATTCTTTGCGATAATCTTAGATAATCTTTTACCATTATCAAACATGATAAAGTTTTCGATATAATCAATTAATTTGTCCTTTTTAAGTAAACCTTTTATAAAATAATATACAGATGTTCCATTTTCATAAATTTGTTTTCTATCTGGTTTTTCTTTTTCACTATCTACTTTTAACCATTCAAAGAAAAAATTATACGGCGCATTAAAGGCTCCTAGTCTTGTTTCTAAACCATTAGATAAAACACATATTTGATTCAATGCGAATAAATTAGGAATATCTTTTTTATAGTTAGTAAGATTATCTGTATATCCTTCTTCAACTTTTCTTGTGGAATTCTTAAGTTCTATAAACACCATGGGCATGCCATTAATGAATATCAAAATATCTGGTCTACGCCATATGATTTTTCCTTTAATCCACATTTGAGAAACTGCGGTAAAATCATTATTTTCCGGATTGTCAAAATCAACTAATTTAATAAACAAGAAATCATCTATACCTTGCTTATTAGTGTATGTTACTTTTACACCTTCTCTAATCTTTTTATATAAATCGTAGTTTGTTTGGTTAATATCGGTTTCAGTATAATCAGCTTCTAGAGTTTCATATACTTCCTTGAGATATTTTTCTTCAACTGTAGGATTTAGTTTTTTTAGAGATTTCCATAAAACATCTGGTAAAACACATTCTTTTTTATCGCTTCTACCAGTACCATCTGGAAGAATATTCATCTTTTCAGGTGAAGGATCAAGACGTAAAATATTATATCCAAGATGTTCTTCTTCAAGTTTATCTAGAATAGATTGTTCTATATCGTCTTCAGATATAAAAGCTTTAGGCATATTAGATTACCTCCTTTCCCTCCACGGATAATTTTCCACTCATTAATCGTGGTAACAATGAGTCACGTTGTTTAACTAAAATTTGATTTTGATTCCAAAGATTTTGCTTCTCCTTGTTTAGCTTTTCAACAACATGTCTATATTTTAATTGTAGATTAAACGAAGGAATAAAAATCTTAAAATTAATAAATCTTCCCCAGTGTCGTTTGTATTCTTCTGTTTTAATGATATCTTTAGTAGAATAAAACAAGTAATATTGATCTATTTTATCATCAGCATTTTTGTACGGAATTATATTTTCCCCTAACGAAAAATCTTCACACATCAACTGATATTTACAAGTATGGTCTCCGAATAATAAAATCGGATTTTCAAATGATGCCTTATGTGATGCCTCTCCATTATGAAAGCCAAGAAATTCAGCAGTTGACTGGTCGATTACCATAACTTCGCCAGAATCAAGTAACTCAGTTTCTTTGTAAGTTTTTCCAAAAGGCAATCTTTTTACTACATCTTTTATTTTTTTAATTTTCCATTCTCTAGGTATTCCGTTTTCAAACTCCGTCTTTTTATACCCTGGAAATCTAAATCTAACAAACCACTCTTTGTAAAGTGACTCTGCCATATCTTCTAATAACTTGATGCGCTTGTTGTTGTTTTCTATAAGTTGGTCATAGTTGTTTAAAACTGTTGCTATTTTCTTTTGAATATCAATATCAGGGTACTTAAATGATAACTTTTTCAGTTTTACTGTTGTTATACTACCTCTTGTACTACTGGCATCAGAACCGCCTCGTAATTCTTCATATCTACTAGATAAATTATAAAATAAATAAAGAGGCAATATTTTTAAGTTAGTTTGCATTGCTATTATAGATTGATTAATATACATATCATCGAGCAAGAAAGATGTTTGACCTCTGGTTTTTCCTTGACCAGCACAAGCCATAACTATGCTGTTTTTTGTTGCCAACTTTGTCGACGATTTTTGTACACCTAACTTTGTTATTTTACTTATAGTATCAGAAATAAATCGCTGTGATGTTTCGCCGCTTGACAACCATTTAATATTTCCGTTCCAATATTCTTTTATCTCAGTTGATGGAGTACCGCCGCTATACACTTTTTTTAGAACATCGTTTAATTTGCAATATGTAAATTCCATACTAATCACCAAACAATTCTTTTAGATTTGCTGAAATTGCATTTTCTAACTCTTTAGCTTCACTATTTAGTTTTTCAAATTCAGCATTTAATGATTTCATATGTTCTTTGAATTCATCTTCAGTCATTCCATCATCTTCAATTACTACGCCCACATAAAGTCCAGCATTTAATGACCAATCTTGATCCGCAATTGAATCTTCAATAATTTCTTTTACATTTCCTTCATCATCTAAAACTTCACCGATCTCAGCTATTTTACAAAGGCCAATTATGTCTTGATATCTATGGTCTGGGAATCTTTCAAGTAACCAGTTAATTTGATTTTGGAAGTAGTCCTTAGTTTTTTCATCTTCTTCAGTTGGTTCAATTGGAGCCTTATCTTTTAAACATTCATATTCTGCAAGCAAATCATCAAAAGCTTTTGTATCACCATCATATAATCTAGTAATAACTCCTAAATTCTTTATTTGTTCATCAGAAAATTTTCTATGTGCTCTATCAATTTGAGTGAAGATATTTCTAGCATCAATAAATAAAATCTTGTCTTTTTGATTTTCAGGTTTAGCTTTGTCGAAGAACCATAAAGTAGCTGGTAAAGTTACTGATGTAAACATATTTGATGGTAATGATACCATTTGCTTAATAATTCCCTTTCTAATCATGTTTTGTCTTATTAATAAATCATTAGAACCTGCATCGGAAGCACTATTAGCCATAACTAAAGCGGCACGACCTTTTTCATTTAAAGCAGTTGCAAAATAAGAAATCCATAAATAGTTTGCATTAGATACCGTTTCTTTAGCATCCTTGCCTTTTCCCTTGGTTCCTTTAGTCATTCCATATTCATTAAAACGTTTATCATCTTTTACTCTTTGATATAAAACTTCATCAACGTTAAATGGGGGATTGGTCATTACATAATCAAATTTACCAACCGCATCATATGGGTCTGAATAAAAAGAATTTGATTCTGTAATATCGCCTCTAACGTTATTTAAAATAAGGTTCATTTTAGCTAGTTTTACAGTATCTGGTTCTTTTTCTACACCATAACATCTGAACTTCATTCTATCAGCGTCTTTATTATGCCTATGCATATATCTAGCGGCTTGAACGAACATACCACCAGATCCACATGCTGGATCTAAAAACATCTTTTCACCAGCATCTGGTTTTATCACTTCAACCATGTATCTAACAACTGAAGACGGAGTATAGAAAGTTCCACCATCTTTGCCTTCATTAAGAGCAAATTCTCCTAAGAAAAATTCATATATTTCGCCGAATAGATCTACTTCGATATTTTCTGGAATATCTTTGAATATTCTTATAACTCTAGATAAAAGCTCAGGTTCTTCTTCAGGGACTAAATGCCCATATACTTCTTTAGGCAAAACTCCTTTTAGTTTTTCGTTTTCCTCTTCTATTGCTTCCATTGCCTTTTTTACGAGAGTTGCTTTCTCAGCATTATCTGGAGCATCATTGATATTATCAAAATAAGCACATTCAGGCAAAAAGAATCCGCACTTCTCTATACAAATTTCTTTATATGGTCGTTCAGCTCTAGTACCTTTTTTATCATTATATTCTTTATCTATTTCATCTTTATGTTGCTTAAACAAAATATCGGCATATCTTAAGAAAATTAATCCTAAAATAGGTTGACCATATTTATTTGCTGCAATATGAGCACCGCTTCTTAAAATATCGGCAGAATGCCATAGGTCATCTTTTAATTTTTTCAGTTCTTTATCAGTCATTTTATTCTTCACCAGCCTTTATATCGTATCTATTAAATAATTTTTCAAGTTTAACTTTTATTAGCTTAGTAGGTTTAACATGTCCATTTTCCCACCTTGAAACAGTAACAGCAACTACACCGAGAAGCTTAGCAAATTCATCTTGTGATAAATTCATAGCTGCTCTTAATTCTGGTATAAGTTTAGCGTAATCTCTCATATTTAACACCTCATATCAATTCATAACATATCTTAACACTTTTTTAGAAAAATTACAACTATTTAAACAAAAAAATGTAGATTTAGCTCGAATTTTTTAGAACTATGGAAAAAAGAAAAAATTGATTTATGAACAAGTAGATAACAAAATCACTTCTAAGCCTATAAAATATTTATAAGCGTTTGTTTTGCGGAATGATTTAAGCCTCTATCAACAGCAATTATGCCATATTAGCAATACACATTGTGATGAAATTTCTTCAATATAAAAGCCTATATTTACAAAATTTAAATTAAAGATGTAATACGTTAGCGACATATTTTATTATTTATTACCTTATATAAATGAAATTAATCCATTACTTGATATGTAAAGTATTATTGCTATAGATATTGCAAAATTGCTGTTGAT
>ERZ780095.531-NODE-531-length-10954-cov-2.99816_pt1 | contig 10954 bp, 9 predicted proteins | sample MGYA00511574_ERZ780095 | MGnify/ENA primary metagenome ERZ780095 (study PRJEB29588, sample SAMEA2153837) | human gut metagenome | biome: human gut; feature: human-associated habitat; material: faeces | place: Denmark | collected 2008/2010 ...
AAAAATTATTAAAACAGCCAGTTTACAGCTGTCGGAATCGGACATGTATATTACAATGGCTACCACTACTGGGTAGAGGAATTTGCCAACACGGTAACCAGAACATCCTATACAACACCGAACAACCAGACGACAACGGTAAACAATATTCAGATTGCGGAAAGCAATATTACCTCAGATCAGATTGTTGTTCCGTCATCCATTGGAAATTACATTCAGATGTCTGCGGGTCAGACCATTGATTTATCTGGATGCTATGAAAACATTAAAGTATCTAATCACTGGCCAAGCAATGCAAACTGTCCGATTGTACAGGGACTGAATATGTATGTATCCAATACTGCGGTTGCCTATATCAGCGGAACAAAACTGATCGCAAATACTGCAGGTTCCACAACACTTACACTGAATCGTCCGGATGGAAGAATTCCTCTGCAGATTCCGGTTCAGGTAACAGGAACCAATAACAGCAATAATACCTATTCGTACTATATTCCAAATGCTTCGGTAGGTACAATCGTTGATCAGACATACACCGGATATGATATTCGTCCGTCTGTATCGATATGGCTGAATGGCGGCTATCTGTACGAGGGAAGAGATTATACACTTACTTACAGCAACAACCGCAATATCGGTACTGCATCCGTAACAATTAACGGAATCGGAAATTATTATGGAAGCAGAACAGTTTATTTCCGTATTGTAAATCATGGAAACGGAAATACAACGGTTTCATCCAATAATCTTGCAAATGCAGTGATCAGCAAAATTGCAACACAAAGTTATACGGGATCTTCCGTAAAACCGGAAGTTACCGTTACATTAAATAACATTGTTTTAAAAGAAGGTTCGGATTACTATCTGAATTATAGTGACAATGGTGCACCGGGAAAAGCTGCTGTTATGGTAGTGGGAACCGGTAATTATACGGGATCTGCAAAGACAAGCTTTATTATTAAGCCGGAGAAGCCGGTTATCACAAGATTGCGTGCACACGGATCAAAAGTCCGTATCACATGGCTGCCAGGTACTTCCGTTACCGGCTATGAAATCTACCGCTCCAAGGGAGCATATGATTATGGATACAAGAAGATTGCGGCTACAAAAGATGGTGAGATGCAGTCTTATACAAGGGCAAAACTCACCAAAGGAACTTATTATTACAAGATCCGCAGCTATGTTACTGTAGATGGAACAAAGTATTACAGTCCATACAGCAGTGTGAAGTCTGTAAAGATCCGCCGCTAGGATCAAAGCATAATTGAAAATAAAAATTAAAAATGTCGGTAGATATCTGTCAGATATCTACCGACATTTTTGGTATACAAAGTTAAAAGATTTATTTCATCTGTGCGACCCGGTCAAATTCCTCTTCGATTTCTTTGGAAGGTTTTGGTGTCAGCAGACTGACGATTACGATCGCAGCGCAGGCAATCAGGAATGCAGGAAGCAGTTCATAGATGTTCCAGATACCACCGAGCGGGCGGATCAGGTATTTCCAGATAAATACCATGGAACCCCCGCAGACCATACCGGCAAGTGCGCCCCATTTGTTGGTACGTTTCCAGAACAGGGAAAACAGAACAACCGGTCCGAATGCGGCACCGAATCCAGCCCAGGCGAAAGAAACAATGGCAAATACGGAACTGTCCGGATTTCTGGCAATGAATGCGGCAACGACAGAAATTACAAGGAGTGTAATTCTTGCGGCTGCCATGCTTCCGTTTTTGTTGGAAGAATCTTTGCGGAAAGCACCGAGAATGTCGGAAGAAACCGCAGAAGATGCAGCCAGCAGCTGCGAGTCCGAAGTGGACATGGTGGAAGCTAAAATGCCGGCGAGAATCACACCCGCAAGCAGGGCAAATATCACACCGTGCTGGGAGAGCAGGGCGGAAATTTTTACGATAATGGTTTCGGAATTCGATCCGGTCAGCATCTCCAGCGCGCCGACTTTGCTCATGGTATAACCGATCACACCGATAAAGACGGCAACGAACAGGGAGATTACGACCCAGATGGTTGCAACGCGGCGGGACAGTTTCAGTTTTTTTTCATCCTCGATTGCCATAAAGCGGAGCAGGATATGCGGCATACCGAAATATCCAAGTCCCCATGCGGCAGTGGAAACAATGGTCAGGGCACTGTAAGGAGCGGCCTTTCCGGTGTTTACATCATAGGAAAGTGTCATGGAGAGATATCCCGGAAGCTCGGAGGCGTTGTGGATAACGGCACCTATACCGCCAGCAGTTTCTACACCAAAGATCAGAACTACAATCAGAGCAACCGACATGATGATACTCTGGATAAAGTCCGTTGTGGAAGCAGCAAGAAATCCGCCAAGTGTCGTGTATGCCACAATTACGATAGCACTGATGATCATGGCGGTCAGATACTTTACCCCGAATAAGCTGGAAAAAAGTTTTCCGCATGCGGCAAATCCAGAGGCCGTATAAGGAATAAAAAAGATAACAATAAAAATAGCAGCAATGACCTGCAGCATCTTTTTTTCATCGCGATAGCGGTTGCTGAAGAACGATGGGATGGTAATGGAATTGTTGCAGGTGTGCGTATAGCGGCGGATACGTTTGGCAACGATCAGCCAGTTAATGTATGTACCAACAGCCAGTCCGATTGCTGTCCATCCGGCATCTGAAATTCCGGTGAGGTAAGCAACGCCCGGAAGTCCCATCAGAAGCCAGCTGCTCATGTCGGAAGCTTCGGCACTCATCGCGGTTACGAAAGGACCGAGTTTTCTGCCACCCAGATAGAAATCGTCAGTACTGTTGTTTTTCTTGGAACATCGGAAACCAATATAGATCATACCAATAAGGTATACCATAATGGCAATCATGATGCATATTTGTGCAGATGTCATAAATAAATCCTCCTCTTTTGTACGCTTTCACACGCTAATTGTTCATAGTATAGCACAGATGATAATTATACCGCAACCGGGAAATCCTGTTTGACACTATGGGCAATAAGATGATAAACTGTCTTTGTCTATACATGAGAAAAGCAATTCCGTTTGGCCTTCAACATGTGCTTGCCATGTTTGTAGCAAATCTGGCACCCGTACTGATCGTCTGCAGTGCAGCTCTGGTTCGGGGCATGGTATCATCTGCTGGTAGGTGCTCTGACACTTATCGTGTGTCTGGTGTCCAGATATGTGTTAAAGGGCGTTTATAAGAATCTGAATATTCTGGTAGGACTTATTTTCGGATATATTCTTTCTATTATATTTACGGTTGCAGGGATTGCACCTATGGTGGATTTCTCCGGAATTCAGGAGACCATTGATCAGGTAGGATTTTTCAGCATTCCAAAATTTGTGTTTTTTACCAGTCACAAGCCGGTATTTAATCTTGGAGCCTTTTTAACCATTGCGATTGTTTTTCTGGTTTCTGCAGCAGAGACAACCGGCGCGACAACTGCTGTGTGTACCGGAGCACTTGGACGTGACCTTAAAATGAGGAACTTCAGGGCTCACTTGCCGTGGATGGATTTTCCAGTGCAATTTCCGGATGTTTTGGATGCCTGCCACTGACATCGTTCAGCCAGAATGTCGGACTGGTTACCATGACAAGGGTGATCAACCGTTTTACGATTTTTATTGGGGCATTGATTTTAATTCTTGCTTCTTTGTTCCCGCCACTCGGAGCATTTTTTAATTCGCTGCCGCAGGCAGTGCTTGGCGGATGTACCGTTATGATGTTTGGTTCAATCATGTATGAGGGGATCAAAATGTTAAAAAATTGCGAATTCAATGACCGTACAATGATTATTGTTTCCCTTCTGCTGAGCCTTCTTTTGCCGAAGAAGAAACAGGCAAATTAAATACACGTTGTTAAGGTAACGTTAAGGTGCAGCGATTTTTAAGATAAGGATTTGGTGTTATGATGATATCATCAAAAAGGAAATGGAGGAATTTGATATGTGGAGTCGCGCACAATTAAAGGGAAGGGCGAAAGCAACATTTAAACGAAATTATTGGAAATGTATTCTGATCAGCCTGTTGCTGACACTGATTGCAGGGGGAAGCGGAGCTGCTTCGGGCAACCTCAGCAGTGCAACCGGTTCCTTACATGGATCGGAGAATCAGGCAGGCAGTTCCTATGATTATGACAGCAGTTATGACAGTGATGATGGTTCACTGCGTGATTTTGAGGCTGGGCTTGAAGAAGGCTTTAAGGACGGACTGAAAGCAGGAAACAGGGGAATGATGGGCGGTATGGTCGCAGCAGCGATCGCCATCGGCATACTCATAGTTGTTTTTCTGGTGATTTTTGTCCTTATACTTCTGGTTGATGTATTTATCATAAATCCGTTGGAGGTTGGATGCAGGAGATTCTTTATCCGCAACTTAAACGAGCCGGCACAGATTGGGAACATTGGATATGGATTTGACAATAATTACAGGAATGTTGCAAAGACAATGTTTTTCCGTGATCTGTTTACGGTTTTATGGTCATTGCTTTTTATCATTCCGGGTATTGTAAAAGCATATGAATATATGATGATTCCGTACCTTCTGGCAGATAACCCGCAGATGACCAAAGAGCAGGCATTTGCGGAAAGCAAGCGTATGATGCAGGGACAGAAATGGAAAGCATTTGTTTTGGATCTGTCCTTTATCGGATGGTACATTTTATCCGGACTGACACTTGGAATTCTTGCAATTTTTTATGTGTCACCATATGTGAATGCAACACATGCCGCACTGTATGAGGCACTGTGCTATGCAAACCCGGCTGGTTCAAACGGATTTACACAGCAGGAGGATCCGGTGAATTCACCTTTCCGGCAGGAGAATGTATGAATTATACGATTTTAATTGCAGATGATGAGCCGGAGATACGGACGCTTCTCCGGCTGTATCTGGAAAATGAAAATTATCAGATTATTGAGGCAGAAAACGGGAAGCAGGCACTGGAACTGCTGAAGAAAGAACATGTGGATCTGTGTCTGCTGGATATTATGATGCCGGAGATGGACGGATACCATGTGTTGCAGGAATTACGTAAAACAAGCAATATTCCCGTTATGATACTTTCGGCAAAGGATGCGGATTCCGAGAAGATTCTGGGGTTAAATCTCGGGGCAGATGATTATCTGGCAAAACCGTTCAATCCTTTGGAGGCAGTAGCACGTGTCAATTCAAATATCCGTCGGTTTTATGCGCTGGGGACAGCGGAACTGTCATCCAATATACTGACCGTCCGGGATCTGGAACTGGATCCGGAAGGCTGCGTACTCAAAAAAAATGGAGAACCGATTGAACTGACTTCGGTAGAGTACCGGATCATGGAGTTATTTATGAAGCATCCGGGAAAAGTGTTTACCAAACAACAGATCTATGAACAGGGATGGGGTGACACTTATGTGGTTGCAGACAATAATATTATGGTCTGCATCAGCAAGCTGAGGGCAAAACTTGATGAAGACCCGGCAGCTTATATTCGAACCATCCGCGGATTGGGCTATCGGCTGGAGAAATAGCAATGCGTGATTTACAGGCATTTTTGATCAAACGGTTTATTTATATCCTTGTACTGGTGACAGTTGCACAGTCGCTGATCAGTTTTTTGATTAGCCAGGCGGTTATGCCTGTGGTGATGAAAGTTTTTTTCCCGGATTACCAGAGGCAGTCATCCGTTGGAAAGACGGATCTGTTTATTTTTATCATATGTGTTCTGTTATTGCTGATAGTAAATGCCGTCCGGATGCTTTTGCCATCACCGCTGCAGGGAATGATGCAGTGGACAGGGGAAAGGTTACAGGACTGGCTGGGCAATGCACTTCCGGCGACAAGGAGTTCCGTCGTCGTACAGGAGATGGAAGGATGGAAAGCCATCCTGCTGTTTGTGGTTCTTCTGCTGTTAATGGTGTGTATGCTGCTTCCTTATATTTTGGGTGCGATAACGTTCGCGCGGATTGTGATGGCGGAGTTTCATCAGATCCAGGAGGAGCGCGAACAGCAGCAGAGAGAGTTTGACCGCAAGCGGAATCTGATGCTTTCCGATATCGCACATGATCTTCGGACACCGGTCACGACCGTATCCGGTTACGCAAAAGCATTGGCGGATCATATGGTACAGGAACCGGAAAAACAGCAGGAATATCTGAACGCCATCCAGAATAAATCGGTTCGGATCGGAAATCTGATCAATTTGCTGTTTGAATATGTAAAACTGGATAGTGAAGGGTTTGCATTAAATGGAAAAACACTTGATTTGTGTGAACTTCTCAGAGAAAATGCGGCAATGCTGTATGCAGAGATGGAAGAAAACGGAATGACACTGACGGCAGATATTCCGGAGGAAACGATACCGGTCTGGGCGGATGAACTTCAGTTATCCCGTGTAGTGACAAACCTTCTGACAAATGCCATGCAGCACAATCCAAAGGGAACAAGAATCGGACTGTTTGCTTATAGGGAGCTGGAGCGGATTTATGTATTGGTGGCAGACAGCGGAATTCTGATTCCGGAGGAACAGGCGCAGCATTTGTTTGATCCTTTTACGCGTGGGGACAAAGCGCGGGTAAGCGATGGGAGAAACGGACTTGGACTTTCCATCGTGTCAAAAATCGTGCAGATGCACGGATGGGACTTAAAACTGGTGCAACAGCCACAGATTCAGCATTATGCAAAAGCAGCCGGATTTGCAAAAGCATTTGTGATCCGGATGGAAAATGCCGGTATGTATTCTGTGCATCCGCTAAAATAAAAAAGTGGAAGAAAAGAGGGAGAGTCTATGATAATTATAAGAGCGATGGATCCGTATGAATTGCTTTGGATGGTACTTTTGATTGTGTTTGTTCTGGGAGAACTTGCAACAATCGGACTAACGTGCATATGGTTTGCCGCAGGTGCACTTGCGGCACTGGTTATGGCAATGGCAGGGATAAATCCGGTGGTGCAGTTTCTGGTATTTTTAGTGGTATCCATTCTTTTGCTTGTTGCGACAAGACCGTGGGCGCGTAAATATGTAAATGCTAAAATGCAAAGAACAAACGCGGATAGCCTGATTGGGGAAAATATACGGATTTCCGAGCGCGTCAGTAATATGGATCAGACCGGGATGGCAGTTGTTCATGGACAGGAGTGGACGGTGCGTACCCGTAATGATAATGAGATCATTGAACCGGGAGAAGAAGCAAAAATTCTGGCAATCAGTGGTGTCAAACTTATAGTAGAAAAGGTATAGGTAAAGGAGGAAAAAGTTATGCCTGTTGTAATTCTCATTGTAGTGATCATTGCATTGGTCGTTATTGTGAACTGTGTGAAAATTGTTCCACAGGCGCATGCGGTAGTTGTGGAGAGACTTGGAGGGTATCTTACCACATGGTCAGTAGGGCTGCATTTTAAGGTGCCGTTTATTGACCGTATTGCAAAAAGAGTATTGTTGAAGGAACAGGTGGTTGATTTCCCACCACAGCCGGTAATCACAAAAGATAACGTAACAATGCAGATTGATACGGTTGTATATTTTCAGATCACGGATCCAAAGCTGTATGCATACGGTGTGGAAAATCCAATCATGGCAATTGAAAATCTGACTGCTACGACGCTTCGTAATATCATTGGTGATCTGGAACTGGATGAGACATTGACATCACGTGAGACCATCAACACCAAGATGCGTGCAACGCTGGATGTGGCAACAGATCCGTGGGGTATCAAAGTAAATCGTGTGGAGTTAAAGAACATTATTCCACCAAAGGCAATTCAGGATGCCATGGAGAAACAGATGAAGGCAGAGCGCGAGCGGCGTGAAGCCATTCTGCGTGCAGAAGGTGAGAAAAAATCTACAATTCTGGTTGCAGAAGGAAATAAGGAGTCTGCAATTCTCGATGCAGAGGCTGAAAAACAGGCTGCAATCCTGCGTGCCGAGGCACAGAAGGAAGCAACCATCAAGGAAGCCGAAGGTCAGGCAGAGGCTACATTAAAGATCCAGCAGGCCAATGCAGATGGTCTCCGTATGCTCAAAGAAGCTGCTCCGGATAATGCGGTACTTCAGATTAAGAGTCTGGAGGCATTTGCCAAGGCAGCAGACGGTCAGGCAACCAAGATTATTATCCCATCGGATATTCAGGGGATTGCAGGACTGAGCAAATCCATTGTGGAAATTGCAAAAGAAAACGGATAACACAGATACATCTGTGATGCATTGGACGAAACTGCTCCATGAAAATGGGGCAGTTTTTGTTATCTCAGTAAGGTCTTTATTTTGCACAGGGAAAATGTTATACTATAGATTATTGATGCGGGAGCATATTCCACAGATGAGCGATGGATGTGGAAAGAACAGGAGCGTAAATGAAATCAAAGGTTCGATTTAGGGGAAAGCTGAGATCGTATCTCTGCTGGCCATTGTGGCTGACGATCCCGATGACAATCGCAGATGTGGGGCTTTATTTTTACGATGTGACGGCAGGCTTTTTGCTGACGGTATTTATTGCTGTCTATTTTGTACTGGAACTGGGACTGTATTATAATACCAGACCGCGGCTTGCAAATGAGATTATCAATTTTGCCACACAGTATGCAACGGTACAGAAAAAACTTTTGAATGAGTTTGAAATTCCATATGCGCTGCTGGACTATACAGGAAAAATTCTTTGGGTGAATGAACGCTTTTCCGAGCTGACGGGAGTGGGGAGAAACTATCATAAATCAATTACAACCCTTTTTTCCAATATTACCCGTGAGTTTCTTCAGAAACATGAGGATGCACAGAATATTACGATTGAAAAAAAGGAGCGCATTTTCCGGATTTCCCTGAATCGTATTTATTTTGATGATATCATGGAGGAGAGCAAGGAAATTGACGTGAAGGATTCCGATGAATTCCTGACGGCACTGTATCTGTTTGATGAGACCGAACTGCAGCATTGCAAGCAGGAAAATCTGGATCAGAAGCAGGTATCGGCACTTGTTTATATTGATAACTATGACGAAGCGCTTGACAGTATCGAGGATGTGAAGCGTTCGCTTCTGATTGCGCTTGTCGATCGAAAAGTGAACCAGTATTTTTCAAAGATGGATGCGCTTGTCCGCAAAATTGAAAAAGACAAGTATTTTGTGGTATTTAAGTATAAATATTTACAGAAGCTTATGGATGACCGGTTCAGTGTACTTGAAGATGTCAAGACGGTCAAAGTGGGCAATGAGATGGCGGTCACGCTGAGTATCGGTGTCGGGATCAAGGGGACTTCTTATAACGAAAACTATGAGCAGGCACGTGCAGCGATTGATCTGGCACTCGGACGGGGCGGCGATCAGGTCGTTGTCAAAAATGGTGAGGATATTGCATATTTTGGCGGCAAGGCAAAACAGGTGGAGCGCAACACCCGTGTAAAAGCGAGGGTCAAGGCACATGCGCTGCATGAAATTATTGAAAGCCGTGAGAATGTGATTATCATGGGACACAGCCTGACAGATGTCGATTCCCTTGGTGCAGGAATTGGAATTTTCTGTGCAGCCCGTGTGCTTGGAAAAAAGGCACAGATCGTGATCAATGAGCCAACAACTTCCATCCGGCCGCTTATGGAATGTTTTACTCCGGAAAAAGGCTATCCGGAAGACATGTTTATCAACAGTGAGATTGCAATCGAGGAAGTAAGCCGCAATTCCCTGGTTATGGTGGTAGATACCAATCGGCCAAGTTATACGGAGTGCCCGGAACTGCTCACGCGCACAGATACGATCGTTGTGTTTGATCATCACCGTCAGGGCAGCGAAGTGATTGAAAATCCGCTTCTGTCCTATATTGAGCCGTATGCGTCTTCTGCCTGTGAGATGGTAGCAGAAGTTTTACAGTATTTCCAGGAAGGATTTAAGCTTTCTCCGGCAGAGGCAGACTGCATTTATGCAGGTATTTTGATTGATACCAATAACTTTATGACCAAAACAGGTGTCCGTACATTTGAGGCGGCAGCATATCTCAGACGCTCCGGGGCAGAAGTGACCCGTGTGCGTAAAATGCTGCGAAATGATATGGCATGCTATAAAGCCCGTGCGGAGGCAGTGCGTCATGCGGAAGTATACCGCGGTGCATTTGCAATTTCTGTCTGTCCGAGTGAGGACGTGGAAAGTCCGACGATTGTCGGCGCGCAGGCAGCAAATGAGCTGCTCAATATTATAGGAATCAAGGCATCTTTTGTGCTGACAGAGTACGCAGGAAAAATATACATCAGTTCGCGTTCCATTGATGAGATCAATGTACAGTTAATCATGGAACGAATGGGTGGCGGCGGTCATTTGAATGTGGCTGGTGCACAGTTGACGGGATGTACGATTTCCGAGGCAAAACATGCCATTATGCGGACCATTGATGAAATGCTTGAAGAAGGAGATATACAGGAATGAAAGTAATTTTATTACAGGATGTGAAAGCTCTTGGGAAAAAGGGCGAAATCGTAAATGTGAGTGACGGTTATGCACGCAATGCAATTCTGCCGAAGAAACTTGGAGTAGAGGCAACGACAAAGAATCTGAATGACCTCATATTGCAGAATCAGCATGCAGACAAAGTGGCAGCTGAAAATTTAGAGCACGCAAAGGAACTGGCGGAAGAGATCGGAACAAAGAAAGTTGTTGTAAAGATCAAATCCGGTGAGGGCGGACGTATTTTCGGGTCTGTTTCCACCAAGGAAATTGCACAGGCTGCAAAAGAGCAGGCAGGGCTGGATCTGGATAAAAAGAAGATGCAGCTGGGCGAATCCATCAAGGCTCTTGGAACTTATGAGATTCCGGTGAAGCTTCATCCAAAGGTAACCGCAACACTGCGTGTTCAGGTTGTTGAGGAATAGGAGGAAGTTCGCTTGGAAGAAACGCTGATCAAGCGGGTGATGCCGAACAGTCTGGAAGCCGAGCAGTCGGTCATTGGTTCCATGATCATGGATCAGGATGCCATTGTCACAGCCATGGAGATCCTTCTGCAGGAAG
>ERZ780095.536-NODE-536-length-10883-cov-2.73947_pt1 | contig 10883 bp, 10 predicted proteins | sample MGYA00511574_ERZ780095 | MGnify/ENA primary metagenome ERZ780095 (study PRJEB29588, sample SAMEA2153837) | human gut metagenome | biome: human gut; feature: human-associated habitat; material: faeces | place: Denmark | collected 2008/2010 ...
ATCTTTTTATACCGTAATACACTTTTTTAATTTTTCATAATAATACATGCGGATAAAATTGGTTTCACTGCATTACCTCTTTCAGTAATTCAACTAAATGCCGATTTTCATCACTTATGCGAATTGCAATTCGAATATATTGTCTGCCGTTTTTTATTTTACCTGTCAGATCCTTGATCAGAATATTCTTCTTCAAAAGTCTTCCCTCCAATTCTTCACTGGTATGCCCATCCAGAAGTTCACACATAAAATAATTTGCCTGTGACGGATAAACTTTCAGAGATTTTATCTGTCTCAAATCCTCAAAGAAACTCTTTCTTTCTGTTTTTATCTCTTGCAGAGAGCCTTCATAATCTACCTTATATTTATCCAATATCTGCATAAAAAACTCTGCCATAGAATTAATATTCCAGATAGATACTCTTTTCTTCAAACATCCAATCATATCTGCATTTCCACTTGCCAATATTCCAAGCCGAAGTCCCGGTACCCCATATGATTTGGATATGCTTTTTACCACATATAAATTTGGATTTTCGCTCAAGATACTTTCTGATAATAACGATGCATTTTCTTCATCTGCAAAGTCCAAAAAACTTTCATCCACAATCAGATTTTTATTTTCTTCTTTACACCATTGCAATAAGTCAACAATCTCCGACTGTCCCATATAATATCCGGAAGGATTATCCGGATTAATCAGTACCAGAGTATCCACCGGATGCTCAGAAAAAAAAGTAATTAACTGCTGTGCATTATATGTAAAATCATCCTGTGCGCAATCATACACCACACATTCTGAAGCCCACCGATTGGCATACTCTTCAAAGGTCGGTCGGATCACGCCCAATGTTCCATGCAGTTCTTCCAACAGACATTTGATCAACTCCGCTGCACCATTCCCCAATACCACATGGTCCTCATGCAACTGAAAACATTTTGCAGCCAAAAGGCTGTTTACTTCCATGCCTGACGGATACTGTCGCATTAAGATATCAAAATTAGATTCCATTTCTTCCTGCATCCGTCTGGTTGGGAAATAAGGGTTTACAAGATAACAGTAATCCTGCAGATGCGGAAATCTCCAATACCCACCATATCGTTTCATCAAATATTGATAACGTTGCATATCATCTTCAATAAACAACGTCTGTGCAATATCAAGATCCTGTATATCATCAATCTCGTACCACAGTTCCCCCTGCAGACGTTTGGCTTTCATTGTGTTCTTGTCCAGTAACAGGATCAATTTGATAACCGCCTCATAATATTCGTTGTTTCCCATAACTTTGGCATACGTTTCCAGAAACGGTACATATACATTTTTCGAAAAATCCGCACCAAATTTATAAATATTTACCGTTTTATAATACTGTTCTTTTTCGCGGTATTGTAATAACTTGCCCGGAATGAAATCCGTGATGTTATCGTCCTGATCCACCACAATACAGGTACCATCCATCCAGCTTTCAAACTTGTCCACCAGTGCCAGAGAATCCCTCTTATCCTCCAGCAGCATATCTATCAGACGTTCTTCAAAAATCAGATCCGACTCCAGTAATAACGTATCATCCTCTATCATCTGTTCTTTTGCCAGTGAAAGCGAAAAGATATTATTGGATTTATCATATACTTCATTTATGATAAATCCAATTTGCGTCTGAATTCCTAACGAGTTCACAAAAGCCATCAGATTCTCATGCTGATATCCAACTACAAGGATGATCCGATTCAGATTTTTCCGATCCAGAATACGAAGTGCACGTTCAATCAGACGCACTCCATCCACTTCCACCATACATTTTGTATTATTTTTTGTAAGCTCCCCCAGACGTTTTCCCATACCTGCTGCCAAAATAATTGCCTGCATTCGCTTTCTCCTTTACTTAATCAAATAACAATCAAATACATATTTATTATTCCAATACAGTTCATTCCCCGGTTTGACAATTCGACACTCCGCCCCCATCTTTTCTGCAAACTTCTGAAACATTTCTTTCGTGTAAAATGTTTTATCCAGCCCCTTATATTTTTCATCGTAATTTTCTACACATTGTCTGCGAAAATTTAAGTGTTCTTCCTTCTTTTCTTCATCATGTATTTCTGTGATCACGACTATCTTATTTGCTTTTTCCCACATTTTTTCCAGCACACGCATCCCATATTCCGGATTCTGAAAATACTGAAATACACTGTCCGCCAACACCAGATCATACTTAGGCTCTGCGGAAATACAATCCGCTTCCATACACCGCAAATCTTTCGTCTGTATTACTCTCCCCGCCAGTTGAACCAATGCTTCCGAATAATCACACCCGCCAACGATAGCCAGCTTTTTCAATTGCTGATACAGATACAGATTCACTCCACTTCCACAACCAACCTCATACACACTTGCAACATTTCCGGCAAGCTTCTCTATTTGGTTCTCCATCTTATTCCATTCTTCGAAAAAAGCTTCATAATATCCATTTATATCCTGCGTATCAAATCCATCTGCCTTTTTCAGTTTACAGAACATATCAAAACTATCATCTGAGATTGCAACATCTGCTGTTCTATTTGCCCATATCCTGTTCCACTCATTCATCCCTATTTCTCGTCCTTCCGGAAATTATACTCTCAATCTTCCACTGGAAACTTCCCTGCAAAACTCGTCTATACTTCCCTGAAAACCGACTGCACGAATCTGCTTTATCAATTCCCTTTCCATATGTCCGTAAAATGGATAACTATGATCTGCCTTGCCCTGTACCGGTACCATATAATCTCCAAACTGTGCCTTTAAAGCCTCATGATACTTTGCAGGAGCTGCAATTTCCATATTTTCAAATGGAAGCATAACAACCTCATCATACCATTCTTTTTTCATCTTATAATGATCCAACGTAATCCAGAATGCATAGTTTGTCAGATATTCTGATTCCTCTTCACGATACAAAGAGGCTACCGCATCTGTCAATCTCCAGATGGCATTCCTGATATCATCTTTTCTATTTAATTTTACATTACACACTTCTTCAAACTTTTCTATTGCAGCTTCTAACGAACCCACCATTTCCAACTGTACCCAATTTTCTAAAAGTGTATTCCCCTGCTGAATGATCACTTTTTGTATATTTGTCAGTCCTTCGTCCACCGGTATGTAATCCAAAGGAAAAATGTCGATTCCTGCCCTCTGATAAGGAAAACCATGAAAATACCGCATGTAATCATTAAAATCCCACATAGTTTCATCTGCCATAACCCGAAGTTGCGGTACTTCTGCTGCCAGACGCAACCGTTCTGTTTGCGCATACATTCCTGCCATAACAAAACCATGTGGAAGCTGCTCCGGCAATATTTGGATCAGGTGATTATAATCTTCTCTCTTCAAACAAATGTCAATGTCATCATCCCATGGAATAAATCCCTGATGCCGTACCGCTCCTAACAAGGTTCCCCAATCTGCAAAATACTGTAATTTATTTTTTTCACAAACTTCTATGACAATCTGCAAGACTTCCATCTGGGCAGCCCATGCACGTTTCATCATTTCTGAGATTTCAAAGCCCTGTCTTGTTTCTTTTTTGAAATAATTTTCTTTAAAAATCATTGATTCTACTCACAATCTCCTATCGTTACCAGCAAATATCCCTGGCCACATATGTCATTAATTCCGTACTGCTTACTTTCCATCATCCACAACTGTAATGCTTTTCTCAGATAATGCTCCTGTGGCAAAAACATCAATGCATGCTCTGCACCAATTGTATACTCCCTTACATTATGGATTCCAGCCTTTCAAATTCACTTCCAAGGCTGTACTGCGGTAATTCAAGTCCATATGACCATATTCCCTGCTGCTCCATCATTGCTTTACCTGTACGATATGCAATACTTGCAGCATTGGGTATCATTGAGATCATATGTTTTGTATATACACTCCAGTTTTTCAATAAAGCATCCCTTTCTTCCTGATGAAAATGTTCCAGCAATCACTTACACCTTAGAGAAAACAGCTAACCTGTATCACAACCACCAGATGAATGGTGTTATTAATATACAGGGAGAAAATCCGTATTACTTCCAGCTTCTTGAAAATCTGGGCATTCAGGACATCTATGTTATTCCCAGCATTATTTTTCGCAAACTGGAGTTTAACGAATCCATTGAGTCTGACTCTATCCTGTATCCATACCACGAGGTTTTACCGGAGCTCATGCAATTAGAATTCCATTTAGCAGATCACTGTAATTTAAACTGCAAAGGCTACAGCCATTTTTCTAATCTGGTTCCTGAACCTGTTTTCGCGGATAAAGAACAATTTATTTGTGACTTAAAGCAATTAGCTGCTTATTTTTCCCAGATTCATAACTTTTATCTTTTAGGTGGAGAACCTTTACTCAATCCAGAAATCGGGGATTATATTACTGCTATACATAAAATATTTCCTTATACACGTATTATAATTGTTACAAACGGACTGCTTCTTTTAAGTATAAAAGCACCTCTGATACAAATAATAAAAGAAAATAGTGTCCATATCAGTATTTCTGATTATACGTGTCTTGACCGCGACAAAATCATTACTTTTGTGCAGGAACATTCCCTTTCCGCTGAACTCCGCGAAGGAAAAGAATGCTTTTCAACGTATCTGAATCCACAAGGTAATTCCGACGAAAAGGAAATCTTCCCACAATGCATCAGAAGAAATTGTACATTTCTTGCCAAAGGTAAAATGGCTGCCTGCTGCCAGCCATTTGTAGCTCATTATTTTAACGAGTATTTCCATGAAACCCTTCCTGAAAATGAGGGGATTGACTTATACGAATCCGGTCTTGATGGATGGGAAATTCAAAAACGTCTGATTACCCCTATGCGTACATGCCGCTATTGCAGTAAAGATGTTCCGTTTGACTGGGCTGCATCCCAAGCTCCTTATGCAAAAGATGACTGGTGTGTAAAATAACATTTTACTGTAATAGTTTTTCCAATAATCGTACTATTTTTTCTGTAACGCCAAGACGATCTGCATCTCTTAAGATCACCTCTAACCTATGATTAAAAGTATCTGTTGCAAGATAATCTGCTTTGTACTTTGCAAGCAGCATACAACTTGCAATCAGATACTGGCTATTGTCACCTCCGGATACTCCTGTTACAGAATAATTTGCATCCACATAAATTTCATCCAGAAATATAGCCTTGTATTTTTTCGCTATACGAAGGGCAAAGTCGTAATCTTCCACACAATGCAGGGATTCATCCATTCCTCCCACAGCTTCTACACATTCTTTCTTTATCAATACGGTCGGCATTCCCACCAGATTATCCCATAGAAGCTGCATTCATTATCGCATTCATCTGTGCTTCAAGTTTCTCCGGTCTCCACAGGTCATCACTGTCCTCAAATGCCACATAGTCATACTTTGCCATCTGCATCCCACAATTTCTGGCTTTTGACTGTCCACCATTTTCTTGCATGCGATAATAGCAAATTCTCTTATCATTGTAGGATTCTACTACTTGCTCTGTCTGATCAGTAGAACCATCATCTATAATAAGTAATTCAAAATTTGTATATGATTGCCTCAACACACTCACAATTGCTTTAGGGATTATATTCCCCCTATTATACGTTGGCAATATAATACTAACAGGCTCTTTTTCCCCCATGTATCAATTCCTTTCCAATTAAGGAGTAATTCACTTTCATATATACTCAAATACTTACCGGCAAGTAAAAACTATATGTCCTGCATTCTCTTTCACAACGAAATGAATAATTCCGGTTTATGTATAAAAAAATCCCTAATACAATCGACAACATAATTCACTACTTCTACTGGCAAACTATAAAACATTGGTAGCCGCAATAAACGATCACTTTCTTTCGTCGTAAACACATCATCTCCCACAAATTCACCATATTTTTTTCCAGCTTTTGAATTATGCAATGGAACATAATGAAAAACAGCATAAATTCCCTTCTCTCGAAGATAATTTAACATTTCCGTCCTCTGCTGTAAATTTTTTAATTTTATATAAAACATATGCGCATTATGCTGACACTCTTTAGGAATATATGGTAAATCAATATATTCTTGATTTGCCAAATCATACAACCCATTATAATAATTATTCCATAAAGTAAGTCTCTTTTTATTTATTTGATCTGCTACTTCTAGTTGAGCATAAAGATATGCCGCATTAAGTTCGCTCGGTAGATAGGACGACCCTACATCCACCCATGAATATTTATCCACTTCTCCACGAAAAAAGCGTGCACGATCAGTTCCTTTTTCACGTATGATTTCACCTCGTTCAATATATTTCTGGTTATTTATATTAATAGTCCCACCCTCTCCCATAGTATAATTTTTCGTTTCATGAAAACTATAAGATCCAAAGTCGCCAATTGTTCCCAAAAATTTTCCTTTATAAGTCGACATCATTGCCTGTGCAGCATCCTCAACAACAAGAAGATGATGATTTTTTGCAATATCCATGATTTTGTCCATATCACAACCTACACCAGCATAATGAACAGGAACAATCACCTTTGTTCGTTTTGTAATGGCACTTTCAATTAAATCTGCGTTCATATTCATTGTCTTAGGATCTATATCGATGAATTTAATATGAGCTCCTCTAAGTACAAAAGCATCTGCCGTTGACACAAAAGTATAAGAGGGCATAATCACTTCATCTCCCTTCTGAATATTGCAAAGTAACGCTGCCATTTCCAACCCATGTGTACAAGAAGTTGTCAACATTATTTTTTTTGATTGAAATCTATCTTCCAGCCATTTTGCGCACATAGCACAAAATTCTCCATCTCCATTTAAATGCTTATTCACAAGAATTGCTTTTTTAACATATTCCATACTCTTTTCCAAATAAACAGGTTCATTAAAATTAATCATCAAACATAGCCTCCCTAACTTTATTTAATAATTCTGTTATATATGCTATAGATTGTTCTTCTGATTCTCTCGCACAACAAATTCTAGCCATATCAGCTTGTTTTTTATAATATTGTTCATCGCTAGCATAGCGTAAAACTGTCTCTACCATTTTTCTTTCATTAGATACAATAAAATTATCCGACACATTATATGCTACATCACAATTAGGCAATGTTACTACCGGTAATCCAGCCTGTAATGCAATCGCACTGCTCCAGCCTCCACCTAAACGCTTGGGATTTAAATATAAATCAAGTATATGATATACGCCTATTAACTCTTTACAAAACCCCAAAAAATGCACTCGTGTCTCATATATTGTCTTGGAGAACTTCGATTGAAGCCTCTCAGTATCTCCAATTATTACAAAGTCTATTTTTTTGCTTTTCGAAAGAATAGACCGCATATAACATATAAAGTTCATATCAACTTCTTTATCTAAACGATTTCCAACGATACACACCAAAAACTTGTCCTCAGGAAGATTTAAGTCTCTTCGCGTAAAAATATGATCTGACTTATTTACAATTACAGGGAATTTTTGTTTCATTATTATTTGCTTTTGAAACCAATCTAATTCTTTTATTGCTTCATCTTCTTCGATACAAGAATCTCCTAGTATCACAATATCAGCCTCAGAAACTGGTACTTGCGTTGACATATCTCTTGCAACTACAGTAGTAAAAAAATGTGGTAAATCTGAAATTGGGTTATTTACCCCCATATTTAAAACAAATAATGGATTATACTTATATATTTTTTGAAGCATCTCTTTATAATCATTTACTGTACATGAATCCATTGGATATTGATAAACAGATATTTCCATCCCTTTATATGACCATTGTTGGTAGCCACTTCCACTTGAATTAAACCCCTGTACTTCTATCCAAACCGTTGGTGCCAGCCGTTTATTACTTGTACAAGTAATAATCATCACCTCATAATCAAAATATTTTTGAAGCACATATGCTGATTCCAGTGTCATCAAAGTAGGTGCATGATAGCTATTTGGCAACAATTGCTCTGTAATAATCACAATTTTCCTCTTATCTCTTTTACTTATAGGAATGTATGAGTACTTCATCTTCAAATTACTTTTTAACTCTATAATATTTTTGTGATGTATATCGCATTGCAACTTGCGATCTACATTTTCATGAAATACTAACTGTATTTCTAACATAATTTTTGTTAAGCAGTCATAATCTCCTATATAAATTTGTTTTGCAACATCTGTTATAAATTCCTCAATGTGTACTACATTTATAATGTATGATAAAATAAGAACACTGTCTTTAACCTCAAATTTTTCCATCAGTAACATATGTATTTTATGTTTTTCATTTTCCGAAAAATTTTCAAATGCCTTCCTTAAAGTTGTAACATATGTTAATAATTTTTCATTATGTTCCATATATGTTATATAGTCCAAACAACTTTGTGTTACTTCTTGAATCCACTTAACTGGCGATAAATACTCCATTTAACACTCCTAAATATTATTTTTCTAAAACCAAAAATTTTTCATTCAATTCTCTCATACCAATTGCAATTGAATATGGACATACATATTTTAAAATTTCTTTTCCATCAAGGATATCCAACCACCAAAGCAAATCATGAAACCCAAGCATATCTCGAAACCGTACAGTTCCAGATATTCTAGCATTTATTTCAAAAATATAAAAAATTCCATTTCTTTCTTTCAACTGAACATTTAAATATCCTTCAAATGGCAATACCATTACAAGCTTTTCTACAAGTTCATAAATTTTTTCATTATCGACTAATTCAACTTTATCACTATATCCATTTTTCAATTTTCTTTTAAATGAAATTACATTCAAAATATTTTTATGGTGAAATACTCCAACCGTGTATTCATTGTCACTTTCAATATATTCTTGTATAACACATTGATTAATATCCTTGTTCATTATTTCTTCTTTTTTTGAAAAGATAAAAATATTTTTTGATCCATTCGATTTTCTTGGTTTACATATATATTTAGTATCTGCATCCAAAATTTCATTTGGTGATAACCAAGTATTAGGAACACTAAAATCATATTTCTTTAAAAATAAAAATGTCATATATTTATCCAAACATATTTTTAATACATTTTCACTTTGAATCACCAATTTTATTTGCAATTCCTCAAACAAGTTTCTGGATGCCGCTATCACTTCTATCTCTCTTTCATTGACAGGAATAAGATGTGTAATATGATATTTTTTACACTTTTCCAACATCTGCTCAATATATCCTTCTTCGACTGCATACTTACATTTCCAAAACGAATGCACCATATCCATTCCAATTGCCATATCATTTACATCGCATCCATATAATACACAATCCTTTGATGTACTCAATATTTTTAAAATTCCATTTCCTATATCCCCACTAATAGCCGTGACTAGTATCTTTCTCATTCCTATTACCTTTCAAGCACCATTTTTAATTTGTTTAACGTTGGATCATAAAAATCAATCTGATTATATAAAAGATTTTTATCAAAATAAACATTATCATAAGTAACGCTTTTACAATCAGTATCAATAATACAATAACTATATCCACTTCCATCCCTCGGTTGGCCAAGAGAACCTGGATTAACAATTAATGTAGATCCCTCCATACGAACCATTCGGCAATGCGTATGTCCCAAAACTACAATATCGAAATTTTGATAGGCAATACGATTATTTATAGGTGTATTTGGATAAAGTCTACCTTCCAAATAATCATCAGGTGTCCCATGAAAAATTCCAACCCTGCATCCATCAGCCTCTATCACATTATGAGATGAATGACTCGCAATAATAGCCGCATCTTTATCATTATAAACAGAATGAATATTTTGATAAGAGTGCCCATAATTTTGAATATAATATAGTGGGTCTATATTGTCGTAATATATATGTAAGAAATAATTATCATGATTTCCCTGTATCCATATCATATTTTTTAAGGTAGTTAATTTTTTTATAATATCCTTTTGATTATAATAATACCCAAATATATCTCCACAAAAAATAAGTTTATCAAATTGAAGTTTATGTATTTTAAAAAGGAATGCATCCAAAGCATATGAATTCCCGTGAATATCGGAAAAAACCAGTAATTTCATTATTTAAATACTTCCATTCTCTTTTTATAAATCCACATCAATGTATCATTTAAGCTATATTTAGGAACAAAGTGAAGCTTTTGAGAGATTTTATCTGTTGAAATAATCCATTTCTTTTTTTCATCTGGATCGCTTTTTTCTCCCCATATAATTTTTGAAGATGAATTTGTCATTTCTTTACACAAAAATGCGAGATCTTTGTTGGAAATACTTTTAGAGCCAGCAATTAGAAATAAATCTGAATCTGGATATTCAATCACTTGATTTATTGCCTCTGCCACATCTCGTACATCAATATAATTTTGTATACGTAACCCTTGTCCAAATAATTCAATGTCTTGATTGCTCAAACATTTGTCAAATAAAACCGATAAAAAATTTGTTGGATTCATCCCCACTCCAATTGGAGACGGTATCCGCAATATGACTTTTTTCATAGAATCCCCCCCCAATGCATTTAACATCATTTCTCCCATATATTTTGAAATATGATAAAGGCTTTCAGGGACAACCGGATGTTGCTCTGTAATTGGAATAATTCTTGGTGATCCTATTACAGGAATACTAGAAATATAAATAAATTTTTCAGCTTCTAACATTGTCGCAAGTTGTATTAAATGATATGTTCCATTACAATTTACAGAAATTGTTTGGTCTCCGGCATTCATTTTTAAATTTGCCGCTAAATGAATAAAAATATCACAGTGTTTTATTTTTTTCAAAACATCTACCACCATGTTTTTATCAGAAATGTCTGCTTCTATTAACCGCACATTTTCTTGCATATCATTTAATAC
>ERZ780095.541-NODE-541-length-10826-cov-7.72305_pt1 | contig 10826 bp, 9 predicted proteins | sample MGYA00511574_ERZ780095 | MGnify/ENA primary metagenome ERZ780095 (study PRJEB29588, sample SAMEA2153837) | human gut metagenome | biome: human gut; feature: human-associated habitat; material: faeces | place: Denmark | collected 2008/2010 ...
AATTCTTCGAGCAGAACGATGAGCAGAAGGGATTCTTCAAGTCTCTCTTCCATACTCATCTGCCATTCCTGAGCGACAACAACTTTTATCACAACGACTTCTCACAGGAAGGTCTGTACAAGTTCCAGAGCGACGCCATCAAGAAGGCTGCCGATCAGGGCAACTGCGTTTTCGTGGGCAGAACCGCCGATTATGTGCTCCGTGACTACAAGAATGTGATCAACATCTTCATCACAGCCAATATCGACGACCGCATCAAGGCAGTCTGCAAGCGAAAGGACATCGACAGAGCCTCCGCTCGCAAGTTTATCGAAAGCCATGAGGAGCAGCGCGCCTCTTACTACGATTACTATACCGGCAAGAAGTGGGGACACAGCGAAAGCTACGACCTCTGCATCAACAGCAGCCATCTGGGAATCGAAGAGACAGCCAAGTTTATCGCAGAATTTATTAGAAAGAAGTTCGGACTTAGTGATTAGTTATTAGTGATTAATTATTAGTGATTAATTATTAGGGACATAAAACATTAAACATCATATAAATGAAGAAGATTATGCTTTTGGGCTCAGGCGAACTGGGCAAAGAGTTTACCATCGCCGCAAAGCGAGCAGGACAGTACGTCATCGCTTGCGACAAGTATGACAATGCACCAGCCATGCAGGTAGCCGACGAGCGAGAAGTGTTCTCAATGCTCGATGGCGACGCATTGACCGCAGTGGTAGAGAAACATCACCCAGACATCATCGTGCCTGAGATTGAAGCAATCCGCACCGAGCGACTCTTCGACTTCGAGAAGGAGGGCATTCAGATTGTGCCTTCTGCACGCGCCGTGAACTACACCATGAACCGCCGTGCCATCCGCGACCTGGCTGCCAAGGAACTGGGTCTACGCACAGCCAAGTATTTCTATGCCAAGACCTTCGAGGAGTTCAAGAACGCTGCTGATGAGATTGGTTTCCCATGCGTAGTGAAGCCTCTGATGAGCTCCAGCGGTCATGGACAGAGCTATGTTCACAACGACGATGAGCTGGTAGAGGCTTACAAGGAGGCAATGGAAGAAGGTCGCGGTGACGTGAAGGAAGTAATCATCGAGGAATTCATCGATTTCGATTCTGAGTTCACCCTCCTCACCATCACCCAGAAGGATGGTCCTACCCTCTTCTGCCCACCTATCGGACACGTACAGAAGGGCGGCGACTACCGTGAGAGTTGGCAACCATTCCAGATTCCAGAGGCAGCCTTGAAGCAAGCCGAGCACATCGCCGGCGAGGTGACCAAGGCTTTGACGGGCGCTGGTCTTTGGGGCGTAGAGTTCTTCTTGACCAAACAAGGCGAGGTCATCTTCTCCGAGTTGAGTCCTCGTCCACACGATACAGGTATGGTGACACTCGGTCATACCACCAACCTCTCTGAGTTTGAGCTTCACTTCCGTGCCGTGATGGGCTTGCCTATCGCCGGCATCCACTTGGAGCACTATGGTTGCTCTGCCGTTATCCTCTCTCCAGAGGAAAGCACCGAGCCTCTCAACTACAACATGCTCGATGCCTTGAAAGAAGACCGCACTCGCATCCGCATCTTTGGCAAGCCAGAGGCTCACGTAGGTCGCCGCATGGGTGTCGTGCTCTGCTATGACGAGGTGGGCGCCGACCTGAATGCCCTCCGTGACAAGGCGAAGAGACTGGCAAAGACCGTTCTCGGCACCGACCCTTACATGAAGAAATAAAGACATGAAAGAATTAGGAAGAATCATCACATTACATACCATATCTGACCCAAGAGGCAACCTGACGGTGGCGGAGGAAAATATCGAACTCCCCTTCGACTTGAAGCGTGCCTACTGGATATACGAAGTGCCACAAGGCGGAAGCCGAGGCGGTCATGCCCACAAGCGATTGCGACAAGTGCTCGTTGCCGCCAGCGGCTCCTTCACGGTTACCCTCGACAACGGAACGGAGACCAAGACCTACCTGCTCGACAACCCAGCAGAAGGACTACTCATCGACACAGAGATATGGCGTACCCTCGATGACTTCTCGGCAGGAGCCGTCTGCATGGTCTTGGCATCGGAGCTTTACGAGCCAGACGACTATCTCTACGAATACGATGAGTTCCTCGAATACATCCATTCACCCCATAGCACGACATCAGAATCATGATTGAAATCAGAAGATATACACCAGAAGACGCTGCCGAATGGAACAACTTTGTCTGGCTGAAGTCTAGGCAAGGCACCTTCCTCTTTGACAGAAACTACATAGATTATCATCAAGACAGATTTCATGACCACTCTCTGATGTTCTTCCACAAAAGGAAGCTATACGCCCTCCTCCCTGCCAACGAGGTAACCGTCTCTGCTCAGGATGGCGATGAGGCTGGCACCACCAAGAAGATACTCTATTCCCACCAAGGACTGACGTATGGCGGATTGCTAACCTGCCCCAAGGTGACGGCAGAGGTCTGCATCGACATCTTCGAGTCGCTCAGGGAGTATCTCCGAGAGAACGGATTTCAGTCGTGCATCTACAAGGCGATGCCATGGATATACCAGCGGATACCTTCGGAAGAAGACCTCTATGCGCTCACTCATGTCGCCAAGGCAAAGTTGAAGGCAAGGGAGATTTCCACCACCATTCCCCTAGATGCGCCTCTACGATTCAGCGAACTGCGAAGGAGAGGCATCAAGAAAGCGGAACGAAACGAACTGGATGTCAAGTTCACGAAGTTCCCTAACGACATCACTGCCTTTTGGAATTTGCTGGATGCCAATCTGTTGGAAAGACACCACACGCATCCCGTACACTCCAAGGAAGAGTTGGAGTTGCTGATGCATCGCTTTCCCGACAATATCCTTTGCTTCGTGGCAGAGAAAGACGATGCCATCGTAGGTGGAAGCATCGTATATGTCACGCCACAAGTGATCCACACCCAATATATCGCTGCCAATGAGATAGGCAAGCAGTTCGGTGCCTTGGATGCCCTCTTCGACTTCATTATCCACAAGTGCCGTTGGAATGTCCCCTACTTCGACTTCGGCAAATCGACAGAGGATGATGGCAGCTTCCTCAACCGAAACCTCATCCATCAGAAAGAAGGCTTCGGCGGCAGAGGTGTCATCTATGACACTTACGAATGGGAAATATGATTTCCATAGGATGAAGGAAAATCATCCTTACCACATATTTACAAAAAGCCTCCCTAGGAAATGAGAACTTCCTAGGGAGGCTTTTATATTTTCCTCGGGACATTTTTCTAAAAACCTCCCGACGTTTTTGGAAAAACATCGGGACTTTTTTATACCAGCACGACAGTGACGCCCCTTGCTGCTTGCGCACCCATCACGAGCGCCTGCTCGATGTCGGCAGTTTTGGAAGGACCGCTGATGAAAGTACCGAAGTTGTACTTCGGATCCATCTCGATACGAGCGTATGCCTCGTGCATATTGTTGACCACATCCTCCTTCTTGAGGATGATGACAAGGTACTCGGAGATAAAGAGTACCGCCTTCTCCTTCATCGTCTGCGGAATCCAGATGCAACCATTCTCGGCTACACCTACCTGTCCTCTCACGATGCCTACATCCGTGCCATTCAGGTCGTTAGCCTCAGCCACTGTATCGGGATTGCGCAACTCTATCTCCTGAGCCTTTGCCGCATCACCAGCAAAAGCCTGCAAGCGCTCCAACTTGATTTCCGGCAGATTGGTGGCGAAGACCTTAGCCTCAGGATATGCCATCCTCACGATTTCATTGAGCATGTCATCTCCCTCCTCAGCCTCCATCATATGACCGCCCACCGACTTCGTCATGTCGATAAACTGCTGGAGCGTATTCTCATATTGGATGCCCTCTATCTTCATATCAGGCATATCGTATTGAACGTGCGTGTTCTGACGCAACTTGTTCAAGAAATCTTCCTTTTTCATTTAACTTTTCCTTCCTTCCATAATTGGTGAAACGACTTCTTCGCAAACTTAGGCATGGCATGACCGATGCCCCAAGCATTCCAATTGCTGAAGTGGGTGCAGCATTCTGGCACAAGATTGACCAGCGGCGCAAACTTCAAGGCTGTGGTATAGAGGGCAGGACGGTCGAAGAGATACTTCATGCCGTTAGACATCGCCTTCTTCACAGGGTCAGCCTTGCCCAACTTCGCCAAGCTCTGTCGCCATACGTATATCTGCGAACCAGGACCCACCTTGGAAGGACATACATTGTCGCAAGACAGGCACAAGGTACAAGCCGAAACATTGTCTGAATACTTCTGAGGATTCTTCAGCATACCGAGGTTCACGCCGATAGGACCCGGGATAAAATAGGTATAGCTATATCCACCCGAACGGCGATATACCGGACAGGTATTCATGCAGGCACCGCAGCGCATACACTTCAAGGTTTGCCAATGAGCCTCATCAGCCAGGATGTCGCTTCTGCCATTATCGACCAACACCACGTGCATCTCTGCACCCGGACGAGCCTGACGGAAATGGGAGGTGAACGCCGTGGTAGGTTGACCCGTACCGCAACGGCAAAGCAGGCGTTGGAACACAGCCACACTCTTGTAGTCTGGCACCAACTTCTCGATACCCATCGCCACGATGTGAAGCTTAGGCATGGAAGTAGTCATGTCGGCATTGCCCTCGTTGGTGCAAACCACACAGTCGCCCGTAGCAGCCACACCGAAGTTGCAACCAGTCATGCCCGCACCAGCCTCCATAAACTGGTTGCGCAAGTGCTGTCGAGCACAACGAGTCAAGTAAGTAGGGTCGTAATTGCCGATTTCCTTGGAGATACCTTTCTCCTCAAACATCTTTCCTACTTCCTCACGCTTCAGGTGGATGGCAGGCATCACGATATGGCTTGGCTTCTGGTGCAAGAGTTGGATGATGCGCTCACCCAAGTCGGTCTCCACCACGTCGATGCCGTGCTGCTCCAAGTAAGGGTTCATCTCGCACTCCTCGGTGAGCATAGACTTCGACTTCACCATCTTCTTCACGTTGTGGTCTTTCAGAATGCCCAACACAATCTCATTGAACTCCAGCGCATCCTTCGCCCAATGCACGATGACGCCACGGCTCTCCAAGTTCTTGGAGAACATATCAAGGTAATCGGCTAGATGGGTGATGGTGTGCATCTTGATTTCGGATGCGTGCTCGCGCAAGTCCTCCCACTCAGGCAGTTCCTGCGCCATCTTATCTCGTTTCTGACGTACAGACCAGAAGGTAGCATCGTGCCAAGCGGTCTTCTCTACGTCCTGTGTGAACCTTGCGGCTCTCTTAGAATGTTCTGTACTCATATTATAATCCAGCAGCTAAAATTTGAACAACATGAATAAACTGAATCGGCATTTTCTCCTTCTTGGCAATACCTGCCATGTGCATCAAGCATGAGGAATCTGGTCCCGTCACATACTCTGCTCCCGTCGCCATGTGGCGCTTAATCTTGTCCTCGCCCATACGAGTAGAAACGGCAGGTTCCTCGATGGAGAACATACCGCCGAATCCGCAGCACTCATCCTTGCGCTCTGGCTCATGGATAGTGATGCCATCCACCATTTGGAGGAGGTCGATGATTTTGTTGAAAGGTTTGATATGACGCTCAGAAGGAGAAGACAAACCGAGTTCACGCACGCCGTGGCAACTATTGTGAACACTCACCACGTGAGGAAACTTGCCCGGTACATGATCTACCTTCAAGACATCGTGTAGGAACTCTACTATATCCATGATTTTCTTAGAAGAAACGCACTCGTGCTTGCCCTTGAGAATCTGTGGGTAATACACTCTGACGTATGCGGCACATGAAGCAGAAGGAGCCACGATGTAGTCATAGTCCTTGAAGAGTTCATCGAAGGTCTCGATGACTTTCTCCGACTTATCCTGGAATCCTGCGTTTGCCATGGGCTGACCGCAGCAAGTCTGTTTCTCAGGATAGCCTACCTCCAGTCCATAATACTTGAGCAACTTGTATGTAGCTACGCCAGCCTCAGGGTAGAGGGCATCTACATAACAAGGGACGAATAATCCGACTTTCATTGTTGTTTATTATAAATCTTGTTAGCTTTTATTACTTGTTACAGCTGCAAAGTTAACAAAAATCATTCAGAAGCGAAAGCAAATCCCTGATATTTGATTTTATTTAACGGAGGGACAGGGTTTGGTAACTACTCAGCACCCCCTGCAGCATGAGTTGGTCAATAGGACTCCTTTCTTTACAAATTTATGCTATTATTTGCACAAATTCGAGATAGCATACAATGGGTTAATGGCAATTCGCCTAACTGCATTGTCATCTTGGACATCCTGATTTTCCAAGATGGAAAAGTTTTCGAGCGAGCACCTATAGGCATCATTCAAATGCTTGTTGCGCATAAATAAGCGAAGACTCTTCATCTTGCCGCTCGTTCCAGCCTTACACTCTATAGGCATCACCTTCATGTTCCTAACTATTACATAATCTATCTCTGACGAAGTTCCGTTTACTACATTCTCCCAATAATACAAATCATGCTGCGAGCGAGGATTGCTATATTTCACCAGTTCCCAGCCCAGCATCATCTCTGCTAATCCTCCTTTATTGACAAGGTCATCGGCAGCACCTGCCAAAATCAACTCCGTCAAAGGTTGGGAACCAGCAAAATCCATATTTAAGATGCTAAGCAACAATCCACTGTCCAAATAGATGTACTTACGAAACTTATCGTTCACCTCACTTCCCAATGGAAGTCCGTTAGCGGCAGTATGGCTCACACGCTTCACGATGCCGGCATCACAAAGCATCTGCAAAGCTTTTTTCACATCATCTGCTCGATAGCCGCCCTCCACCTTACTATACATAAACTTTCCACCGATTTGCAAGATGACACTCTGCAAGGTGTTGCGAAGCAATATAGGATCGACTTTGTTGGCATATTTGGCGAAGTCATCATAATAGGCTTGCTGGATATCCTCCTGTTCTGCCTGACACTGTTGATAATCCTTTGTCTCTATCCAAGCCTTGACACACTCCGGCATACCGCCTACCATAAGGAATGTGCGATATTGTTGAACCAAATCATTATGAAATGCAGCAAACAGAGGATGAGCATAATCGGCATTTTGCTTTTCCTTCAATAGTCCGTCCTTGCCCTGCGCCATAAGAAATTCGTCAAAGGACATAGGATACATGAAAAGGGAACGAATACGCCCTACCCCAAATGAAGATAGATCTTTCAGAGCGAACTCCAATAATGAACCAGCCGCCACGACGTGAAGTTCAGGGAAATCTTCCTTGAAAAACCAAAGTCTCTTGATGGCTTCTGGGCAAGATTGTATTTCATCCAAGAACAACAAGGTCTCACCTGGCACGATTGGCTTAGAGAATATCAGACCCAAGCGATTAGCTATCTCATGCACATCGCTCAACTGCTCAAATATCTCCTTGAAGTCACCTCGACTCTCGAAATTGACCTCAATATAATATTTGAATGTCTTTCCTAATTGCCTAATGGCTGAAGATTTGCCCACCTGTCGTGCCCCTCGCAACAAAAGAGGTTTATGCGTGGGCGCATTCTTCCACTCTAAAAGATACTTGTCTATCGTTCGTTGTATATACATAATTCTATTATTTTATTCAAATCGCTGAAGAAACACAGCACATCTGCGTGCAAAGATACAACTTTTTGATAAAATAAAGAGGTATAAATACCTAAAAAATGATAAAATAAAGAGGAATAACACCCCTGTTTTTGATAAAATAAAGAGGAATAAACACCCGAAAAATGATAAAATAAAGAGGAATGATGGGAAAACGCCCCATCTATCACCTCTTATTACGCCAAATCTTTACAGTTGCAAACGCCGAAGAGAATGGCGAAAAAACTGCGTCCCGTTGATTGCGTGACATTTATCAAACGATTGCATGGCATATGTGACGCAATCGCTTGATATATGTCAGATGATTGCACGACATATATCAAGCGATGCGAACACTGCGTTTTTTACATCCTTACTCTTACTTTCTTACGCATTCACTTCTATGTTCGTACTCACTTACTCTTACATTCATTCTCGCTCTTTCTCGCATTCCGCCCCACTATCTATAGCAGTTCTTCCATCTTTTTCCCTTGCTTTTGATGGCTATCTCAGTATTTTGTTGTATCTTTGCAAGCTGAAAAGAAGAAAAAACAATGATAGTTTGTATAGCAGAGAAACCTAGCGTTGCCAAGGACATCGCCCGAATCATCGGCGCCAACTCGGCTCGCGACGGTTATATGGAAGGTAATGGATACCAAGTGACATGGACTTTCGGCCACCTATGTGAGTTGAAGGAGCCGGACGATTATACCCCAATGTGGAAGCGTTGGAGCCTCTCGGCATTGCCTATGATTCCACAACGATTCGGCATCAAGCTCATCAATGACGAGGGTATCAAGAAGCAATTCAGCACCATCGAACGACTGATGCAAGCCGCCGACTCCATCATCAACTGTGGTGACGCCGGACAGGAGGGAGAGCTGATTCAGAGATGGGTGATGCAGAAGGCACAAGCCAAGTGCCCCGTGAAGCGACTTTGGATCTCGTCCATGACCGATGAGGCCATCAAGCAAGGTTTCGCTGAACTGAAAGACCAGCAGGAATATCAGTCGCTCTACCTCGCCGGACTCTCCCGTGCCATCGGCGACTGGCTCCTGGGCATGAATGCCACTCGTCTCTATACCTTGAAATATGGTCAGAACAAACAGGTGCTCAGCATCGGTCGTGTACAGACCCCTACCCTCGCCCTCATCGTCAACCGACAGAAGGAAATCGACAACTTCGAGCCAGAGCCTTACTGGGTGCTCGCCACCATCTACCGCAACACGCAGTTTACTGCCACTTCGGGCAAGTTTACGAGCAAGGAAGAGGGTGAGAAGGCATTCAGCACCATCGCCGGCAAACCTTTCACGGTGACGGATGTGTCGAAGAAGAAAGGTACGGAAGCCCCTCCTCACCTCTATGACTTGACATCGCTGCAGGTGGATTGCAACAAGAAGTTCGCTTATTCCGCCGACATCACCCTCAAGTTGATACAGAGCCTCTACGAGAAGAAGTTTACCACCTACCCTCGTGTAGATACACAATACCTGACGGACGACATCTACCCAAAGGTGCCTCAGATATTGAATGGCGTGAGCCAAGCCAAGATCATGAGTCAGCAGAAGTACCTGCCGCTCGTACAGCAGCTCGCCGCCTCTGGCAAGAAACTGCCGAAGAGCAAGAAGGTGTTCGACAACAGCAAGGTGACCGACCACCATGCCATCATCCCTACCGGTGTGCCTCCTACGGGACTCACCGACATGGAGGCAAACGTATATGACCTCATCGCCAAGCGATTCATCAGTGTCTTCTATCCCGACTGCAAGTTCTCCACCACCACCGTCATCGGCGAAGTGGTAAACGAGGATGGCGACAAGCCTGAGAAGATAGAGTTCAAGGTGAGCGGCAAGGAGATACTGGAGCCCGGATGGAGAGAGGTATATGCCAAGGACGTGAAGGCTAACGATGAGGAGAATTCACAAGACGGCAACAGTGGAGGCGACGCAGGAAATGGCGCCAACAAAAAGGAAAACGTGGAAGAGCGCACGCTCCCTTCCTTCGTGAAAGGCGAAAGCGGCGACCACACCCCTACCCTGACCGAGAAGTGGACCACCCCACCGAAGTACTATACCGAGGCGACCTTGCTCCGTGCGATGGAAACGGCAGGTAAGTTTGTGGAAGACGAGGAACTTCGTGCTGCCTTGAAGGAGAATGGCATCGGCCGCCCTTCCTCTCGTGCTGGCATCATCGAGACCCTCTTCAAGCGTCACTACATCCGACGACAAAGAAAGAACTTGATGGCGACTCCTACGGGCATCGAACTCATCGACACCATCCACGAGGAACTCTTGAAAAGCTGTGAGTTGACGGGTATCTGGGAGAAGAAGCTCCGTGACATCGAGCACAAGACCTACGACCCAGGGCAATTCATCAATGAGCTGAAGGAGCAAATCAACCAGATCGTGAACGATGTGCTTGCCGACAACAGCAGTCGCATCACCACCACGACCGAGGAAGACTTGAAAAAGAAAGAGCCTAAAAAGAAAAAGGCTGCTCCTAAGCCTAAAAAACTTCCTGCTGATGACAGTATCATCGGAAAGGTTTGCCCTGTTTGCGGACAAGGTACCATCATCAAGGGAAAGACGGCATACGGTTGCAGCAACTGGAAGGGAGGCTGCAAGTTCAGACTGCCATTCGCAGAATGATCAGAATAAAGACTATACTTATCGCTTAGTTACACCTTTATTATATATATAGGGATTACACCTTATTATATATATGGGACCAACAACTGAAAATAACAAGAAACTCCAATTATGAGCCCACTTAAAAAAGGGGCATATTTTGAATCCAGCATGACCAGTGTGGTCATGCTGAGTGAAACATAGCAATCGGCTTCGGAGGTTCATCCACATTTCAAGGAAGCACAGATATCATTGGGTCATGGTCATTTCCGGTCAAAATCATTTCTGGTATTATAAAGAAAGGTTATTATCCCTCAACTTATAAAACAAAATACATGGTTCGCTATAAGAGTTTTTCATTACCGCCACTATTACCGCCAAATCACTTTCTATCGTTCTCGAAAGTCTCCGACATTCTTTTTTTGATAAAATTCCCCAATAATTTTATACGATTTTCAGTTTTTATTTGTAATTTCGCAGCAAAATTCAAACACATATTAATTTTAAACAACATGTTGCAAAAGTTATTCGGTTTTGACCCTGCTCAAAACAAACTGAAAACGGAGGTGGCTGCGGGTATCACCACCTTCC
>ERZ780095.543-NODE-543-length-10802-cov-4.68884_pt1 | contig 10802 bp, 10 predicted proteins | sample MGYA00511574_ERZ780095 | MGnify/ENA primary metagenome ERZ780095 (study PRJEB29588, sample SAMEA2153837) | human gut metagenome | biome: human gut; feature: human-associated habitat; material: faeces | place: Denmark | collected 2008/2010 ...
CATTTCCACATGAATAATCATATTTAGTAATTACCCCACTAGCATTATATGAAAAGCATGTATTATCAGTAGTAATATTTGTGGGTACATAAAGTGAATTACCAGTATACTGTGAATAATCTAACTTCATAGTAACTTCTATTGGATCAGGATTTGTAGGTAATGTTGTTGCCCTCTCATCAAACACAATTTTAAAAGCAAATGTAGTTTCACCCCCACTTTTTAATACTTCGCCCTGTTTAATAGTATGAGTAAATCTAATATCTTCATTTGCATTAGTTGCATTAGTTGCAATAGTTCTAAGGGTAGCATCTATATTACCATCATTTTTTACAGTGACCTCATATTCTACTGAATCTCCCGGCATATATAAATCAACTTCAAAATTAGCATTAACTTTATTAGAAACAGAAGCAGGATTTACCTCCTGAGCTCTGCCGGTTGAACCCTTAAGTCTAATATTACTTATATAAACATCCCAAACGCCTCTCATGTTAGCTATTCCTCTTATGTTTACGGTTTGTGATAATATTGCATAAGCAATTCCCATAAATACAAGAAAACAACATAAAGAAGCAATTATGATACTTTTCCTCTTTCTATCCACCATTTTGCACCTCTATTATTTTAATCTACACCCATTATACTCTCCTACCAGCCACTTTTCAAGATAGAGTGTTTGTTCGATATAAAATCATAAGCAGACACTCATTGTTTTAACAAAAGTAAAAAAGTTAATAGCACACATTTATATTGTACCATTAACTTTTTATTGAACATTTTTTAGATTCCTTTAATTCGTAATTATTTTCTTTTATGTATAAAATAATTTGTAATATATCCTAAGAATATAGCAAATATTATAACATATAACCACATTAATAATGTATAAACAAGTCCAGAAGAATATCTTCCTATTATTGCCGCAATCGACTCTGGTAAATATTTGCCAATTAAACTTTTTAATTCTGGAACAGTATTATTTTTTATAAAAGTCATTATTCTTAAAAATATATCGATAATTGCAAACGCATACACAAAAGAAGAAAACTTTCTAAAAAATACAACAACAACTATTAATAAAATTAAAACTATAGCTAAATCTATATACATAACTAACACCACCTACAATAACAATATTACCATAAATCTTATACTCTTTCAATCTTAAAATATTGATTACTACGTCTCTCATCATCTAAAGTAGTTGCTTCCCCATGTCCAGGATACACATTACAATTACTATACTCTTTTATACGAATTATACTATTAAGCATTTCATTTTCATCTCCGCCAGGTAAATCACATCTTCCGATATCACCCCTAAAAATAAAATCCCCTACAAACATCTTTCTATCTTCAAAAAAGTAATATGTAGTAGAATCAGCACTATGACCTGGAGTATAAATAACTTCAAACTTAAATTCTCCAATAGAATGAATTCCTTCGCTTAAATTATTATGGTTATAAATACTAACACCATAATATTCACTTATATCCTTTAGAGCTCCTACATGATCAAAATGATTATGGGTAATTAATATTCCAATAACACATCTTTTACCAACCACTTCTTTTATCTTATCAGCATTATCTCCAGGATCAATTATTAAAACATTATTATTTTTTTCTAAAATATAACAATTTTCCTTCAAGTATCCAACTTTTACTATATCTAATTTCACATTCTCACCATAATAATTATATATCAATAATTATTTAGTATCAAGATTTAGTAGCTTCCTTAAAGATTTTACTTCATTACTTATTTTTTCATTTTCTGAAGTATTAAATATATAATCATATCTAAACAATGAAAAACCATCATATTTAGATTTAGTCCTACTATATTCTATCTGTCTTGAAATAATATTATCATCTTCAATCCATTCATTAGATCCACTCTTCGCATAAACGTCTTCCCGACCTATCTTATAAAATGCAAGTGCAGGTATTAGTTTTATATTATTGGCTTTAATTAAACTATTCCAAGTATCTAATGTCTCTTTAAATGGCTTAACTTGATTCTTAAATCCAAAATATAACTGAGGCATTATATAATCAACATATCCACTACTGCTCAAAATCTCTTCTATATTTAAAAAATGCTTTTTATAATTATTTTCTAAATTACCTTCTGGAGAAATTCCAAAAACCACATCTTTTTTAACATCCTTGATCTTAGCATACACTCTTTTTATAAGAGTAGAAACATTATTATACCTATAATCTTCTAAAGATAATGTACCCCCATTACTAATATATTCATTATAATTATCTAAATCTATATCACTATCAGGATAAAAATAATCATCAAAATGTATGCCATCAACATTATAATTAGTAACTAACTCTTCTACTCCACTAACTATTAAATCATTAACCTTAGCACTTGCCGGATTATAAAATATCCCCTTATTATCAATTACCTTTACGGAATTAGTTCCCGCTAATTTATATGCTGGATTACTCTTATCTAACTTAGAAAAATCAGTATTTGTTGATACTCTATAAGGATTAATCCAAGCATGAACATCTATTCCTCTTTTATGAGCCTCATCAATAATATATTTTAAAACATCATATTCTGGCTTTTTTCCATTATTAGTAACTGTATCAGAAATAGGATAAATATTTGATTCATATATAGCATCAGAAAAAGGTCTAACGTGTAAAATAATTGTATTAAAACCAAATTCATTCATATTATCTAATATCTTTTTAATATTATTTTGACTAGTAGCAGTATCTTTATCCTTTATATATTTATTTAACTCAATATAAGATAAATATACAGCATGCATAGGATGCATTTCATTATTAACTCTTTCATCATTTATTTTCTTCTCTTCCTTCTTCTCAATCATAAAAAAAGAAAGTATAAAAAAAACTGTCACTAGAATATAAAATGAGATCTTTTTCATATAATCACCTAAATAATTATATGATATATTTCATTATAATTCTTAGTAAACAGTTCCCTATTTATCTACATTATTTGTAATAAACATTGCATCTCCAAATGAGAAAAATCTATATTTATTTAAAACAGCTTCATGGTATGCCTTCATTATATTATCTTTTCCAGCAAGAGCACTTACTAGCATAACAAGTGTTGACTTTGGAAGATGAAAATTAGTAATTAAATTATCTACTATTTTAAATTTATATCCTGGATATATAAATATATCAGTAACTCCACTACACTCTTTTAATTCTCCAAATCTATTCATTACGGTCTCAAGTACACGAACACTAGTAGTTCCAACAACAACTATTTTATTTCCGGACTCTTTTGTCTCATTTATAATATCACAAGTCTCTTTAGAAATAGAATAATACTCAGTATGCATCTTATGCTTAGTAACATCTTCAACATTAACAGGTCTAAAAGTACCAAGTCCAACATGTAAGGTCAAATAAGCTATATTAACATTTTTATTTTTAATATCATTTAATAACTCTTTAGTAAAATGAAGTCCCGCAGTAGGTGCCGCCGCACTACCAATATTTTTTGCATACACTGTTTGGTATCTTGATTGATCTTCAAGTTTTTCATGAATATAAGGCGGAAGTGGCATAGTTCCTAACTTATCAAGAATCTCATATAGTATTCCATCATAACTAAGACTAAATACCCTAATACCTTCTTCTCCAACACTACTGCATGTAGCCTTCAACATTCCATCTCCAAAACTTATAACAGTTCCAACCTTAACTCTTTTAGCCGGTCTTGTTAAACACTCCCAGTTATTATCATCAATATTTTTCAAAAGAAGTAACTCAATTACTGCCCCAGTTTCTTCTTTTACGCCAATAATTCTAGCTGGTATTACCTTTGTATCATTTAAAACTAAAGTATCACCTGGATTTAAGTAATCTATAATATCAGAAAAAGTTTTATGGAAAATATTTCCATTTTGCTTATCTAAAACTAACATTCTAGAAGAATCTCTCTTTTTTAACGGAGTTTGAGCAATTAATTCTTCTGGTAAATAATAATCAAAATCATCTGTTTTCATAACACACCTCTACTTCTCTTCTCCCATATCAAGTTCAACTTGTACAAGTGTACCTCCCTTAGGATTAAGCCCTAAATGTTTATATCCTTTATCAGTAACTATTCTACCTCTAGGAGTTCTTTTTATATATCCATTCTGTAACAAGAATGGTTCATAAACATCCTCAATAGTGGTAACCTCTTCACCAATAACACTAGCAATTGATTCGATTCCTACCGGTCCACCATTAAATTTTTCTATTATTCCACGCAATAACTGATGGTCAGTTTCATCAAGTCCATCTTGATCAACCTTTAATCTACCTAAAGCTCTTTTAGTAATATCAAGCGTTATTACTCCATCACCATCTACAAGTGCAAAATCCCTTACACGTTTAAAAAGTCTGTTTGCAATTCTTGGTGTACCTCTACTACGACTTGCAAGCTCCATAGCAGCATCATCTTCAATTGGAACGCCCAAAACTCTTGAAGTTCTTTTAACTATTTCCATTAATTCTTCATTTTCATAATATTTAAGCTTAGAAATTATTCCAAATCTATCTCTTAATGGTCCGGTTAAATCACCCGCACGAGTAGTTGCTCCTACTAAAGTAAATGGTGGTAAATTAATTTTAATATTTTTACTATTACCATCACCACCAACAATTATATCAAGAGTAAAATCTTCCATAGCTGGATATAATATTTCTTCAATATAAGAAGGCATTCTATGTATCTCATCAATGAATAATACGTCCCCCGGTTCTAGTGAAGAAAGTATCGCCGCCAAATCTCCAGACTTTTCAATACTAGGACCACTTGCAGTTTTAATAGAAGTACCCATCTCATTTGCGATTATATAAGCAAGTGTTGTTTTACCAAGTCCTGGAGGACCATATAATAAAACATGATCAAGTGTTTCGCCTCTCATCTTAGCAGCTTCTATAAAAACCTTAATATTTTCTTTAACATCTTTCTGCCCAATATATTCACTTAAGAGTTCTGGTCTTATAGATTCTTCATTTACATCATCACCATCAATTTTCTCTTCACTAAGAATTTTTTCATCATCCATACTAAAACCTCCTATTTTAAAATATCTAAAACTTCACTCCAACTATCTATTCTAGTTCTATTATCACCCTTACCAAATAATATTGGCTTAATAGAAGTATCAATTAATGAATCATAAACACTAACATTATCATCTATCATATAATCAATTCCTTCTTCTATGCAAATATCTTTTTTGTTTTCATATCCAAATAATAATTTATCATATATAATACCATTTTTATTTAAATAATCAACAGTTAAATCATATATATTATCACTATATCTATTGCTTCTAGCAGTAATTATATATATTGTATTCCCATCTTCTTTTAACTTTTTAATTGTATCAACGCAACCATCTTTTACAGTAAGAGAAGAAAATACTGGCTCTATATATTCTCTTAAGAATTTCTTATATTTATCAAATTCAGAAATAGTAAAATTAGAGTAATCTAGAGAAGTATCAACTGGAATTTCTAAGCTCTTCATACACTCATAAATTTTCTCTGTTGTATTTGTTATAGTATCATCAATATCAATTCCTATTTTCACCTTGTATTTCCCCTTTAACTTTTTTAAAATTTATCTTTTTAACTTTTTTTAAGTAACATTCCCCACAAAGTGGAACATATTCTATATTACAAGTTCCATCTATTACAACTTCTTCTCCATCGGTTTCGAAAACACCATTTCTTTTTCTACCAACATATCTTGCGATATTACCACAAGAGCAAAGTGTTGTTAACTCTTCTAATACATCAGCAAGTTCTAAAAGCCTTTTACTACCTTCAAAAGACTCAAGCATAAAATTTGTTCTAAGCCCATAACAAAGCACTGCTACATTCATTACTTTGGAAATCATCCAAAGTTCATCTACTTGAGAAGCTTTTAAAAACTGTGCCTCATCAACTAAAATTGCATTAACATCTGATATAGATGATCCAATTTTTTTAATAACTGAATCTCCCTCAAATATTAAAAAGTCAACATCTCTTTCAAGACCTATTCTAGAAGAAATTTTATTACCTGCTTTTGTATCAATTGCTGGTTTTAAAACCAAAACTTTATAACCATTTTCTTCATAATTATAAGCAGTTCTCATTAAATCAATACTTTTACCAGAATTCATACTAGCATATTTAAAATGCATCTTTGCCATAATAACCTCACTATTTTAACAACAATTTTAAAGCTTCTTTTACTTGATCCTCAATAGATAAATTAATATCCACTTTATTTATTACACTCTTAAATTCTTTTTCTTTATAACCCAAACCTTTTAATACTTCAATTAATTCCTCATAAGAATTAGTATCAACTACCTCTCCAGTAGCTATAACTCCAAGTTTGCCTTTTAAATCAAGTATTATTTGTTTAGCAACCTTATCTCCTATTTTAGGAAATTTCTTTAAATAAAGAATATTTTCTCTTTCAATAGCGTCTACAACTCCCGCAACTGAACCAGTCGCAAGTATAGGTAGTGTCATCTTAGGTCCTAATCCTTTAACACTTATTAACTTCAAGAAAAGTTCTTTTTCTTCAATACTTTTAAACCCATATAATGATAACTCATCTTCTTTAACATTTTGAAAAACAAAAACTTTATATTCGTTTCCCTCATGAAATGAATATGGGTTTGGTGTATATATCAAATAACCAATACCATTATTATCAAGTATTATTGCGTTTGATACTATATTAGTTACAATACCTTTTATATAATCATACATATTTAAATCCTCCTAAATAATTATACAATAAATTACACAAAAGAAAAAGAGGTTGACACCCATTTACAACAATTATAATTATAAAATATTGCGGCTAACAAGTACATATGATTTAATATAATTATGAAAGGTATGGTGAATATGGAAAAAGAAAAACAAAACAAAAAGAGCACAAAAATAATAATAGGAAGTGTTGTAGCCTTACTAATTATAGGCTGTGGAATTATATCTTACTTATATCTTAGTAAAAGTACAACAACAAAAACAAAAAAATTATATTCCCCTTATGAATTATCAGGGAACAACTTAGAAAAGTTTGATCTTCAATTCTTAAAACTAGAAAATGAAGAAAAAAACAAAGCTTATAGTCCACTATCTATAAAGTATGCATTAGAAATGCTTGCTGAAGGGGCTGATGGAAGTTCTAAAGAACAACTTGATAGTGTTATCGGAAAATATAAAGCAAGAAAATATGAAAATAATAAAAATATGTCACTAGCAAATGCAATCTTTATAAAAAATGATTATAAAGATAAAATTAAAAGTGATTATGTAAATGCTTTAAAAAGTAAGTATAATGCAGAAATAGTTTATGATAATTTTAAAGATGCTAAAGCATTAAACAATTGGGTAAGTGACAAAACACTTAAATTAATAAAAGGAATAGTAGATGATGATACAATTAAAGAAAAAAATTTCTCACTTGTAAATGCACTAGCTATTGATATGGAATGGATAAAAAAAATCCAATCTGAAGAGGATGGCATATATGTAGACTATTTTGGTGAAAGTTATAATTTTGTTATTCAACCACTTGAACTTGCGGGATATACAAACACAAAATTTAACAATAATAAAATCTCTGCAAAATCAGCACAGATAGGCGCAGTAGCAAATAAATATGATATTGTTAAAACACTAGGCGAAGATAATATAAGAAAAACTGTTGGAAAAGCATATCAAGAATACTTAGAAGACGAACCATGTGAAGGAGCAGAAAAAGATGTAGAAAAATTCCTTGATGGATATGTTAAATCTTTAAATGGCAATTACAAAAGCATTAACAATTCTACAGATTTTAGTTTCTATGATGATGATAATGTAAAAGTATTCGCAAAAGATTTAAAAACATATAATGGAATTACTATGCAGTATGTTGGAATTATGCCAAAGCAAAATAATCTTAAAGATTATATCAAATCAGTTGATGCAAAAGATATAAATAATATAATTAATAATTTAAAAGGAATTGAATTATCTGATTTTGAAGAAGGAACAATTACAGAAATATATGGAACTATTCCAATGTTCAAATTCGATTATACTCTAAATTTAAAAGAAGATTTACAATCTTTAGGTATTAAAGATGTATTTAATGAAAAGAAAGCTAATTTATCTAAATTAACAAAAGAAAAAGGAATATTCATAGATAATATAGCACATAAAGCAAACATAGAATTCTCTAACGATGGTATTAAAGCAGGAGCTGTAACTGAAGTAGGACCTGCTGGTGCAACATCATGTGAATTTAGGTATGATTTCCCAGTGCCTGTTAAAAAGATTGATTTAACATTTGATAATCCTTATTTATTCTTAATAAGAGATAAATCTACTGGTGAAGTATGGTTTACAGGTACAGTATATGAACCAATTGAGTATACTGAAGTTGAACAATAATAAACTTTAACATTAAAAGTCCTATCAAATTGATAGGACTTTTTTTATTGATAGTAATTACTTACTCTATTATTTTTAAATTTACCTAGTACGATGAACATTCATGCTTTCGTCTGCAACATTTCCATCAGATTGCTTAGAATTATCAGCCGAATCCAAATTGTTATTTCTATTTATTATCTCTTCTAATGCTTCTACTTGTCCTTTAGCAACTTCTGGATCGCTAGAGATTTCAAAGAATCTTGAAAATTTTCCACGTTCCTTTGCAGCTTTTTGCTCACCAATGAATTTATCCATGTTTTTTGAATATGGAATCTTTTCTATTGTTCCATCGTATTTTTTTACATATGCAACTTTTTTATCATCATTTCCATTAATAACGAGTGCTTCTGTTTCATCATTAAATTTTTGTGCCGCTGCTTCATTAAGTTCTTCTTCAACAGGTGGTTTTGCAAAATATTTATCATGATTATTTCTTATTTCCTCTTTTATATCATCATTGCAAATCAAATTATCTAACTCAAAATCATAAGGTAACATAAGACCTTCAACATTTGTTAAACCACTTAAATTTAAATACCCACCAATGTTAACTCCAGATAAATTTAAACCTTCAGCATCAGTTAAACCTCTTAAATTTAAATCTCCGTTAATATTAGCCTCAAATAAATTTAAACCTTTGGCGCTTGTTAAACCACTTAAATCTAAACCTCTATAATCTAAACCTCTATAAAGCAAATCATCGATTGAATCAGTAGGAGTTGGATAAAAGCCAATATTAGCTCCGGATAAATTTAAACCTTCAGCACTTGTTAGACCGCTTAAATCTAAGCGTCTGCCAATATTAACTCCAGACAAATCTAAGCCTTCAGCATTAGTTAAACCACTTAAACTTAAATCTCCACCAATATTTTTTGGCAATTTAAGTCCTTCCGTACTTGTTAAACCACTTAAACTTAAATCTCCACCAATATTTTTTGGCAATTTAAGTCCCTCCGTACTTGTTAAACCATTTAAAATTAAATTATAGTCAATATTTTTTGGTAATTCAAGTCCCTTGGCAGTTGTCAAACCGCTTAAATCTAAATATCCACCAATGTTAACTCCAGATAAATCTAAGCCTTCAGCACTTGTTAAACCACTTAAATTTAAAATACAAATGTAAGCTTCAGATAAATTTAAATCTTTGGCACTTGTTAGACCGCTTAAATTTAAATTATTAATATTAGCTCCAGATAAATCTAAGTTTTTAACACTTGTTAGACCGCTTAAATCTAAATATTTACCAATATCAGCTCCAGATAAATCTAAGTTTTCAACACTTGTTAGACTACTTAAATATAAATTTTCACCAATATTAGCTTCAGACAAATTTAAGTTTTTAACACTTGTTAAACTTTCTAATTTTAAATCCCTCCTAATATTAGCTCCAGACAAATTTAAATCTTTAACACTTGTTAACCCGCTTAAACTTAAATCTACCCCAATATTAACTCCAGATAAATCTAAACCTTCGGCAGTTGTTAAATCTCCTAAATTTAAATATCCATCAATGTTAACTCCCGATAAATCTAAGTTTTTAACACTTGTTAGACTGGTTAAATTTAAATCTCCACTAAAATTTTTATTATATTTAAACATTAAAGTGTAATCTTTTACTTCATTCCTTTTTTTCTTTATTTCATTTATTCTAGGATCTTTTCTTTGACCAAAGCCAATTATTTTACTATCCGCTTCATATAAAAATCTAGTTTCATCAACACTAAGTTCCTCGCCATAACTTGTTTTTTTATCAATCAAAGTAAGTAACTCCATATCATGAACTCTTTTTAGATATATATCTATTTTTTGTTTATCAAATTTATCATCTTCATTTAGTTTCTTATTTAGTATAGGTAACATTTCAGGCTCTATGTTTTGATCATCCGCAATTCCCCTAATTTCAGTGATTTCTTTTGTTCCATTCATAGCAATAGCAATTCTAGGTACTTTTGCATCTTCATTTTCATCTAGACTATAATAAACATAAAAGTCTCCATTTGCTAATTGATCTCTAGCAATATTTTCATTTTTTGCTATACCCCATCCAGTGTGATATTCCTGAAGAGAAAGCCAAAGTTCATGTGAATTGCTTCCTTGTTCATATTTTACCCACTTGCCTTCTTTTGTTGCCTCGATTTCATTTACTGCTTCTTTTATTATTGCCTGTATCTTTTTTAGCTCATCTGGTGTCATATTATTAAGTTTTTTTAATGTATCTTCATCAATATTATTATTCTCCATACCTGTGCATCCTTTCTTTTATACTTTTATCATACCCCCCCCCCCTATTTTTTTTT
>ERZ780095.550-NODE-550-length-10637-cov-2.50907_pt1 | contig 10637 bp, 8 predicted proteins | sample MGYA00511574_ERZ780095 | MGnify/ENA primary metagenome ERZ780095 (study PRJEB29588, sample SAMEA2153837) | human gut metagenome | biome: human gut; feature: human-associated habitat; material: faeces | place: Denmark | collected 2008/2010 ...
GATATCAATCCGCCCGTCCGATTCTTCCACAGTGGCACCGGCTGCCTCTGCCGATGCTTTCCGCTCCCTTGCCTCTTCCTCTGTGGGAAAATAAATCATCTGTCCGTCCGAAAGCTTCTCGGCAAGATTCCAGTATTCGCGGCTGGCAGCTTTGGTCAGTCCTCCTGCCGCCTCCACCGCATCGCAGATGCGCATACCGTCTTTCAGCTGATAGACACCGGGAGCTGCTACCTCCCCGCATACATATACCTGTATGGTCTGGTCGGATTTTAATGTTTCTTTTTGTTCCGTTCGTTCCGTTTCCACCGTCTGCTCCTGTGTCTGAGTGGTATCCAGATATGGCACTTCCTCCCTGCCACATCCCGTCAAATACAGGCATGTCAGAATCATACAGCACTTTTTTATCCAATGTTTTTTCATCTCATTTCTCCCTTTCCGGGGCGAAACGAGTCTCAATGCATTTCTATTTTAACGATTTTTTGTTACTTTTACAAGTGTAAGTTATTCCTGCACAGAAAGTAATGCTTTTTCCAGCTTTTCAACCATTTCATCCACATGCTGTTTTTCGATGACAAGCGGTGGAACAAAACGAAGAACATCCGCTCCCGCTGTGATCACGATCAGTCCCTGCTCAAGTGCTGCGGCTGCCACTTTTCCAACTGGAAGCTTGCAAACCACACCCTGCATCAGACCTTTGCCTCTGCGTGTTACAAGGAAGTCATATTTTTCTACCAGCTCATCCAGTTTCTGTTCCAGATAAGGCGCTACTTCCTTTACATGGCCTAAAATGTCACAGGCTTTAAACTGATCAAATACCGCCGCAACGGCTGCTCCGACAAATGGGTTTCCACCATAGGTCGTTCCGTGGTCTCCCGGTGCCAGCGATTTGTCTGCCACACGCTGTGTCAGGAAAAATGCACCGACCGGCACTCCACATCCGAGTGCTTTTGCACAGGTCATGATATCCGGTTTTACTCCATAATTCTGCCATGCGAACATCTCGCCGGTACGTCCCATGCCACACTGGATCTCATCTAAGATTAACAGAATATCCTTTTCATCACAGAGCCTGCGCACGCCCTCGATACATGCCGGATCGGCCGGATAAATTCCGCCTTCTCCCTGTACCGTCTCCATAATAACCGCACAGGTCTTGTCCGTTACCAGTTCTTTTACACTTTCTAAATTGTTATACTCTGCAAATTTCACACCCGGCATGAGCGGAGCAAACGGTTCCTGATAATGGGCATTTCCGGTTACGGAAAGTGCTCCGATACTTCTTCCGTGGAAAGAATGTTTCATGGCAATGATTTCATGGCCGGCATGTCCGTCTCTGGTATATGCATATTTTTTTGCAGCTTTGATGGCTCCCTCAATGGCCTCCGTACCGCTGTTTGTAAAGAAAATACGATCCATTCCGCTGGCTTTTAGTGCTTTCTTTGCCGCCTCAATGGTCGGGACATTGTAATAAAGATTTGACGTATGCAGCAGTTTATCCACCTGATCCTTCAGCGCATTTTTATACGCCTCATTGCTATAGCCCAGCGCACATACGGCGATTCCGGCTGCGAAATCCAGATACGCTTTTTTGTCTGTATCGTAAAGGTATACGCCCTCACCATGATCCAGTACAAGTGAAAAACGATTGTAGGTATGCAGCAGTTCCTGCTCCGCGGTATCAATATATTCCTGTTTATTCATTGTTTATCCACACCTCTTATCTCTTATTCATTGTAAAAATGATGTTCTTCATCACCCAAAATTGCAGTACCGATTCCGCGATTGGTGAAGATTTCCAAAAGCAGACAATGTGCGATTCTTCCATCGAGAATATGCACACGGGATACTCCGTTTTCAATAGCGTCAATGCAGTTATTCAGCTTCGGAAGCATACCGCCGCCGATATATCCGTCTGTAATCAGTTTTCTTGCATCGGAAACCGTAAGTTCGGAAATCAGAGTGGACGGATCTTCCGGATCTTTGTATACTCCCTCGATATCGGTTAAGAATGCCAGTTTCTCTGCGGAAACCGCACGGGCAATCGCACATGCCGCATCATCCGCATTGATATTATATGTATCATAATTGTCATCAAGACCGATCGGGCAGATAATCGGAAGGAAATCCTTCTCCAGCAGATCATACAGAATCTTTGGATTCACTTCCTTTACTTCTCCTACATATCCGATGTCCTGACCATCCGACAATTTCTTTTCCACCTTTAACAGACCACCGTCTTTTCCACTGATGCCGACCGCCTGCACCCCAAGTTCCTGCACCATGGATACAAGTGATTTATTGACACGGTTTAACACCATCTCTGCAATCTCCATGGTAGGCGCATCCGTCTTACGCAGTCCATTGATAAATTCCGGTTCCATTCCTGCTTTGGCAACCCATTTGCTGATCTCCTTGCCACCGCCATGCACAATGATCGGTTTGAATCCAACCAGCTTTAACAGGGTGACATCCTGGATGACCTGTTTTTTCAGTTTCTCATCTACCATCGCTGATCCACCGTATTTTACAACGATAATCTTGCGGTTAAAACGCTGGATATAAGGCAATGCCTCAATCAGCACCTGTGCTTTTTCCAATGCGTTTAAATTCTCACTCATAACATTCTCCTTACTGATTAAATCTCGTAATATTTGCTTCGTTCAATGTAAAATCGTAATAGTTTAAGTCTTCCCGGAAACACCAGCCGGCATCTTTCCAGAAATGATTTCCCAGCTCATTGCTCTTAAATGCGATCAGGCTGACCTTATTGATTTTTTCTTTCTGCAGGGCGCGCATACATGCGACTGCCATGGCTTTTCCGATTCCGTTCTTCCGGTAATCTTCATGCACACAGACATGATACAGACATCCGCGTCTCCCGTCATGTCCGCAGAGAATGGCTCCCACGATCTTTCCATCTGCTACCGCTACCATACTCGTGGTCGGATTTCTTTTTAAAAACCGCTCCACTCCTTCTTTGGAATCATCGATGGAACGGATTCCAAAACCGTGGATGCCCATCCACAACGCATACACCTCATCATAATCTTCCAGTGTCATCACACGGATTGTATATTCTTTACTCATTATTCACCTCATTATAGAGCTCATTGTATGAAAGTTCCTCTTACGCGGAAACAATGAGCGTAGGAAATGCATCAAACAGATGCATTTCATTATGGAAACATCGGAACCATGGAAAGTCCTTCTGCCTCATCAAATCCGAACAGCAGATTCATGTTCTGTACGGCCTGTCCGGCTGCACCCTTGACCAGATTGTCCAGTGCACCCATCATCACAACTCTGCCGGTACGCTCATCAATGACAAAGTTTACGTCCACGTAATTGCTGCCCTCTACCCACTTGGTCTCCGGGCAGACACCTTTCTTTAATACACGCACGAAACGTTCCTTTGCATAATATTTATCGTAAGCAGCCTTCAGTTCCTCATAAGAAGGATAGGTACCATCCGGCTTTTTGATCAGGGTTGCATACTCTGTCGCAAGAATTCCGCGGTTCATCGGAACCAGATGCGGTGTAAAATTCACTGTAATCTCTTTTCCTGCCGCATAACCGAGCTGCTCCTCAATCTCCGGTGTATGTCTGTGTGTTGTCACACCGTATGCTTTCATGCTCTCGTTCACTTCGCAGAACAGGTTCGGTGTCTTTGCCCCACGTCCCGCTCCGGAAGTACCGGATTTTGCATCAATAATCAATGTATCCGGATCAATCAGTCCCTCTTTTACCAGCGGATATGCTGTCAGAATGGAACAGGTCGTATAACATCCCGGATTTGCAATCAGACGGGTCTGGGTGGTCACCTTATCACGGTTAATCTCACAGAGTCCATAAACGGCTTCCTTAATAAACTGTGGGCTTTTATGCTCAATCTTATACCATTTTTCATAGGTAGCAACATCTTTGATTCGAAAATCCGCACTCAGATCAATGATCTTTACCTTATTTAAAATATCCTCATTCAGCACACCTGCCAGAAATCCCTGTGGTGTTGCCGTGAAAATCACATCCACGCGGGAAGCAAGCTCATCCATGTTATCACCCAGACAGTCTGCATCGACAAGTTCAAAAAAGTTTCTGTAAATATCTGCATAATTTTCATCGATATAGCTTCTTGATCCAAACCATTCGATCTGTGCCTCTTTATGATTCAATAAAATACGCACCAGTTCTGCTCCTGCATAACCGGTCGCTCCGATAATTCCTACCTTTACCATGTTTCTTACCTTTTCTTTCTTTTAAAAATATGATTCTACCCTATAATAGTCCATCTTTTTCCATCCGTAAATAGCAAATATTCACAAATTTATGTATATTTATGCAATTTTATGTATATTTTTTCACTTGTGTTTTCATTTGGATTGATGTATAGTAGGGTTAGTCGTACGAGAGCGTACAATTCCATATAGAAAGAAAGGATACAATCTTATGAAAGAAAAAGTTGTTTTAGCTTACTCCGGCGGACTCGATACTACCGCTATTATCCCTTGGTTAAAGGAGACTTATGGTTATGAGGTTGTCTGCTGCTGTATCAACTGCGGACAGGGCGAAGAATTAGACGGACTGGAAGAAAGAGCCAAATTATCCGGCGCTTCTAAATTATATATCGAAGATATCACAGATGAGTTCTGTGACGATTACATCGTACCTTGTGTACAGGCTGGTGCTGTATATGAGCACAAATACTTATTAGGTACTGCCATGGCACGTCCTGGTATCGCAAAGAAACTGGTAGAGATCGCCAGAAAAGAAAACGCTGTTGCAATCTGCCACGGTGCTACCGGAAAAGGAAATGACCAGATCCGTTTCGAGCTTGGTATCAAAGCACTTGCTCCGGATATCAAAATCATTGCTCCTTGGCGTGATGACAAGTGGCAGATGGATTCCCGTGAGGCAGAGATCGCATACTGCAAAGCACACGGAATCGATCTTCCATTCGGCACAGACCAAAGTTACAGCCGTGACCGTAACTTATGGCATATCAGCCATGAAGGACTTGAGCTGGAGAATCCTGCAAACGAGCCAAATTATGATCATCTTCTGGTTCTTGGTGTTTCCCCTGAGAAAGCTCCGGACGAAGGCGAATATGTAACCATGACCTTTGAAAAGGGTGTTCCAAAAACTGTAAACGGAAAAGAAATGAAAGTTTCCGATATCATCCGTGAATTAAACCGTCTCGGTGGAAAGCACGGTGTCGGCATCATCGATATCGTAGAAAACCGTGTCGTTGGTATGAAATCCCGTGGTGTATATGAGACTCCTGGCGGAACAATCCTTATGGAAGCACATGACCAGCTGGAAGAACTGGTTCTCGACCGCGATACCTTATCTGCAAAGAAAGAGATGGGCAACCGTCTTGCCAATGTTGTATACGAAGGAAAATGGTTCACTCCTCTTCGCGAAGCAATCCAGGCATTTGTTACTTCTACCCAGAAGTATGTCACCGGTGAAGTAAAATTCAAGCTCTACAAAGGAAACATCATCAAAGCCGGCACAACTTCTCCATACTCTCTCTACAGTGAGTCTCTGGCAAGTTTCACAACCGGTGATCAGTACGATCATCACGATGCAGACGGATTCATCACACTGTTCGGACTTCCTCTGAAAGTTCGTGCAATGATGCTGCAGAATGTAGATAAAAAAGATCTGGATAAATAAATCCCCAGAATAAAAGAAGCACCGCAGTCGCGGTGCTTCTTTTATTTTTTCGATTGTTACCCGGATTTTATTCTGCCGGAAACCAGGAAGCAAGCTTTACTTTGCTGCTGCCATCTGCCTTATAGCAGTAAACTGCAAGTTTCTCAGTCACATCAGCTCCCTTGTACGGAACATTTGCTTCCACGAATACATAATTTCCACAAACCGAGTATTTTTCAATGCCAAGTTTAAAGGATGCCACAAGGTTTTTCTTTCCCGTCCTGTTATCTGTCCGGTAGAGTTTCGTCTGCATGTACCGATCCTTTCCTGTCGTACGGTAGGTATACGTTCCATCATTGACGGCTTCCAGCGAAACACTCAGATAATTTTCATCCTTAACCGCAAAGGCCTCTCTCTGATAACTGTTTCCCTCCAGATCATAAAATGTCTTGTTCTCGTTTTCCTTGGTATAGTAAATCTTTCCCTCACTCTGAAACAGGGAATACCGATAAGCATCTCCGCTGTTTACAATCTGTGCAACTTTCTTTTTATCCGTTCCGTCCGTCTTCATACTCATAACGGTTCCGGTATCTTCCGAATAATTCATGCCATCTTCACTTTTACTTTTCAGTGCCAGATAATAAATCCGTCCATCTACAAGCTGTGGATCACGTCCGAGCGCAAGTTTCTTTGCGGATTTCCCGTCTTTTGCGATCCGGTAAATATATTCTTTTGTTGCATCGGTTCCATAGTAACGGTCCCAGGTTGCATAAATATATTTCTTATCCACAGATAATTGGGAAAAACCATTGCTTCCCTTTTTGTTTTTCCCTATTTTGTAGGAATATACCTCACTCTTTTTGCCTGTTTTGGTGTTGTATTTCATAATTCCCATACGCACACCCATCATTTCAAACGCATAATACAGGTTCTTTCCATCCGAAACCGTACATGACGTACCCTTCATCAACGGTTTTGCCTCCGTCTTCACGTCCGTGTGGATCGGCATCACCTCATTATCATACGATACCTGACCGGTCTGTTCTGTTGTATCTGCAAAAGCTGTAACCGAAGGCATCACCGCACACCCTGTAAAAGTGATCGCTCCTGCCAGTGTCGAGGCAGCCATTGTTTTTTTAAACTGATTCCAAGATTTTTGTCTCATCATCCAAGACCTCCATTCCTATCTGTCTTTCATTTCGTCTGCATTGTACTCCCGCTTTTTCAGGAACGCAAGCTGTATCTGAAAAAGATAAGAATTTCATAAGAATCGTAACATCTTCTTAAAATATTAAGCCCAAAGTCCCATTGCCCGTGCGATCATGGCAAGAAGAAACAGGTGTGCCGGATAGAATATATAAAAGAAATATTTCATCTGTTTTCCCCTGGTTCCATTGTAAAAATAAACCGGTATCATATCCAGAAATGCTGCCGCTTCAATGATGCTTGCCAGCAGGGTTAAAACAAAAACACCGATACCCATTCCCTTCACTTTCTTCGGATAAAACATGTAAATTGCAAAAATTGTCACAATTCCCGACAAATCGTAATCTGTACGGAAAAGAAGTGCCAGAAATCCCCCGGCTGCAACTGTCACAATGGTAAGAATCAGGCGGATGACTGCGGCCTTATTCCCGTAAACTTCCTCCACAAACTTCTGTTTTATCCCTTCAACACCCCAGATCACCAAAAGTCCGAACAGCAAAGTAAAAAAGACATTGTTGCTGGAAAAATCCCACATTCTCCTGCTGAATGCCAGGTCAAACGGAACCTCGGAAATCAGGGCAAACAAAAAAAGCCTCCCCGCATATTTTGCCCTGCTGCGTGTATGGTAAAATCCTTCTACCAGAAGAAAACAGTAAATCGGAAACGCCAGTCTTCCAATGATGCGCATCAAAAATGCGGGATTTTCCAGTCCCGGAATCTGTTCTAAAATAACGGCTGACGTGTGATCAATGAGCATGGAAATTACAGCAATCAGCTTTAACCAATAGCCGGAAATCCCCGGTTGTTTTGTTTCCATAACCATTCTCCTTTTTGTCATTATTTTGCAAGAAGCTGTTGAATTTCTTCTTTATATGGAGGAATCGTCTTTTTTGTCTCCCCCTCTGCACAAAGCCATGGCGTTTCCAAAATCTTTGGAATTTCCATAAAACGTGGATCATGAACCAGACGATGCAACGTCTCAAATCCAATGGTTCCCTGCCCGATATTGGCATGACGGTCTTTGTGTGCCCCAAGTGGATTTAAACTGTCATTGATATGAAAGACCGCAATCTGGTCGAGTCCGATCACCTGATCAAAATGTTTAAAAACACCATCGTAATCATGCACCAGATCATACCCGGCATCGTTTACATGACAGGTATCAAAACAGACTCTCAACCGCTCCTTTTTGTTCACTCCATCATAGATTGCCTTAATTTCTTCAAAGGTTCTTCCAATCTCACTGCCCTTTCCTGCCATCGTTTCCAGAGCAATAAATACCTCATCCTCGTTCTCATCCAGCACCATATTCAGCCCGCGCACAGTCTGTGCAATTCCGGCCTCTGCACCCGCATCCAGCGCGGACCCCGGATGTAACACCAGGATATGACTTCGCATAGCAGCCGTGCGCCGGATCTCCTTTTCCAGAAACTGTACAGCCAGTTCAAATGTCTCCGGCTTTACGGTATTTGCCAGATTGATGATATAAGGCGCATGAACCACAATCTCCCGGATTCCGGCCTGTTTTGCATAGGCCCATCCTGCCTCAATATTCAGATCTTTGATTTCTTTTCTGCGGGTATTCTGTGGTGCACCCGTATAGAGCATCAACACATTTGCTCCGTAGCTTTCTGCCTCCTTTACGGACGCTAAAAACATCTCTTTTCCTGCCATTCCCACATGGGAACCGATTTTAATTTCTTCCATCTTATGATATATCCTCTGCTCTGAGCTTTTTTTTCTGCTGATGTGCGGTAATTGCAATCAGCACTTTTTGTGGTATAAATCTTCCACAGGTTGTCACGGCTTTTAGCGTCAACGTAGGAACAATCACTACTTTGCGCCTTTTCATCTGCTTTAAAGCATATCTAACACAATATTCCGGAGTAATTCCTGCCAGTGCAAACTCTACATTTGCAACGGCATTAAATTCTGTATTCACCGGTCCGGGACATAATGCCCCCACATACACGCGGCTGCCTCTCTGTTTCAGTTCGAGTGCCACGGCACGTGTCAGGCTGGCTATATAAGCTTTGGTCGCATAATAGGTGGCCATATAAGGCCCTGCCGGAAGAAGTCCCGCCGAGGAAGCCACATTTAAGATGTAACCGCCCTCCTGCTTCTCCATACGGCGAAGCATCAGCTTCATAAGAAGATGCATAGCCTTAACATTTACATCAATCATCTGCATTTCCTTATCTGCGTCCGTCTCCAGAAAGCTGCCACAGTCACCGAATCCCGCATCGTTAATCAATATCCCGACTGGCAGCTTCTCGATCTGCTGCATCAGGTGATAACAGGCTTCTTTTTGTGACAAATCTGCCGATATCACAATGCTCTCGGTTCCCTTCTTTTGTAATTCCTGCGCCAGTTCCTGTAGCCGGTCCTCTCTGCGTGCAACCAGCACCAGACGATACCCCTCTGCTGCAAGCTGCCGTGCAAACGCCATACCGATTCCGGAGCTTGCCCCTGTGATCACTGCATATGATTTCTTCATTTTGCCTCCTCCTTAATGTATCACGAGTATAGCACAGTGACACATGAAAGTCCAATAAAAATCAGGGCTTACAGAGGTTCTCCCTCCATAAGCCCCGATAGCAGATAATGAGTAATTTATTGATATTTTCTTACTTTACAGTTACCTTAATGGTTACGATTTTCTTTGTTCCATCTTTTAAGGTAACGGTTACCGTTACTTTTCCGGTTCCCTTCTTCTTTCCTGTAATCTTTCCGTTTTTATTTACGGAAACCACAGACTTCTTGGAAGACTTATAGGTAATCTTTGCAACGTTTTCCATATTCAGTTTCTTGCTCCACTGGAATACGGTTGTCTTTTTTACACCAATATTTACTGTGCTCTTTGCAGGTGCGATAGTCTTTGCAATCTGCTTTGCAGCTGCCTTAACTTCTGCCTGTGTCTTTAAGACGTATACACCACGGTCTTTGAAAGTCAGTGATACGGAACCGTCCTTTGTAACCTTATACGATTTCTTATTCACAAGAACCAGTTCTCCGGTCTTTTCGTCTTTCTTCATGACTGCAAGTTTTGCACCTGCTTTGACGTCTGCTGCATTTACCTGTACGGTGTATGCAGTGGTTCCATCTGCTTTCTTGACTTCCTGTGTGATGGTTACGTCTTTCGTTCCGGCAGCTTCTGTTACAGCTTGGATCACATCGGCATTTACGGTTGCTTTCACGCCTGTTTTGCTTGTCTTTCCAGTTGCTGCTACTGCTGCCTCTGCGGTTACTTTTCCGCTTGCATCCTTTGTGACTGTTACGGTTGCAGTCGTTCCTTCCGGAAGTTTTTCTGCAGGAATAACGATCGTTGTTGTATCCTTTTTGGTATCTTCAGAAGGCTTGGTTTCGGTTGTTGTGCTTCCGCTGGAAGAACTTCCTCCGGTAGAACCTCCGTTGGTACTTGAATTATTTTCCAGAACAACGGTGCCACCATCTGTTGCCGCTGGAATGATCACTTTAATCTTTCCGTTACTTACCGTATATGTTTTTCCAGAATACAGATCCTTCAAAACAGTTCCATTATTTTCACTAACTGGAATTTCTACAGTCTGTGCAACATCTTTGATATTTAAACCAACATATAATTTTGTTCCTTTGTAGCTTCTGGATACAATATCATAACCATTTTCATCAGATGCTAAAATTGTTTTTCTGTCTCCTCTTGCAAATACATCTGTATATGCATTACGGATAGAAAGCATCTTCTTATAATGCTGATAGGTCTTATTGTCACTGTTTACCATTGTCCAGTCAAAATC
>ERZ780095.558-NODE-558-length-10536-cov-3.39929_pt1 | contig 10536 bp, 7 predicted proteins | sample MGYA00511574_ERZ780095 | MGnify/ENA primary metagenome ERZ780095 (study PRJEB29588, sample SAMEA2153837) | human gut metagenome | biome: human gut; feature: human-associated habitat; material: faeces | place: Denmark | collected 2008/2010 ...
CAAGAATACCGGCGGCATAGCAAATACTCTGCAGTCCTGCCTGATTGCCGTTTGCAACAGTTGCGTTGTAGCCCTTGATGCCTGAGAAAATGCTCAGATAACCGCCTGCGGCATTGTAAACCGTATTCGGGAATGAAAAAGCACTGCCCTTTTCGGTGCCTCTTGTGATTGCCTTTTTCTGGAAATCAACAATTTCGGTCATAGGGCCGTCAGCCGTGCCGATTACAATACCTGTTTTATATTCGTTGTCTTTGTCAATTTTAATGTCAGCGTCTGCAAGTGCGTCCATACCGCTCAAAAGCTGGAGCTGGCTGAAACGGTCAAGCTTTCTGTAAAATGCAACCTTGATTCCGTGTTTGTCATAATCCTCGGAAGTAAGATTGCAGTTAAGGCTGTGTTCGTCAGTCTTTGTGCCCGTAAGCTTTGAAATGCCAGTAATGTAAATTTTTTCATTTTTACTGTTGTCGGGAATATCATGCTCGTTGTCCGAGAAAATGATGCTTGCGTTGTTGCCGCCGAATGCAAATGAGTTTGACATTGAATAGTGAACATCTTTTGTGTGGCTCTTGTTCGGAATAAAGTCAATGTTGCCCGCCTTTTCGGAAAGCACCTTCAAATCCTCATCGGAGTAGCCGATTGTAGGCGGAACGAGGTTTTCTTTTATTGCTTTTACGGAAAATACAGCCTCAATTGAGCCAGCCGCACCGAGGCAATGACCTGTCATAGATTTTGTTGAGCTGACAGAAAGGTGGTTGTTGCCGTCAAAAAGTGTGTGAAGTGAAAGAAATTCAGCCTCGTCATTTTTGGCAGTACCCGTTCCGTGTGCGTTTATGTAGTCGATATCGTCAAAACTAAGAGCAGAGCTTTCAACAGCCCTTCTGATTGCACTCATCTGACCTTCGCCGTCGGGACGGGGAGCGGTAATGTGGTAAGCGTCACTGCTTACACCCGAACCGAGAATTTCACAGTAAATCTTTGCGCCTCGTTCAACAGCGTGTTCGTAGCTTTCGATTACAAGAATACCCGAACCCTCGCCGAGCGTGATACCTGTGCTGTGATTGAACGGGGAACAGGCGTTTTCGTCAAGCGCATGGAGAGCGTGGAAACCGCTGAATGCAAGTGAAGAAAAGCTGTCCGAACCGCCTGCGATGAACACATCACCCTTGCCCTCACGGATAAGGTCACAGGCATAGCCGATGCTCATTGTGCCTGCCGCACAAGCGTTGACGATGTTTGCGGTAATGCCCTCAAGTCCGAAATGAGCGGAAACATTGTTGGCAATTGCCGAAGCACCCATTTTGAAAATATCTTCTTTTTTACCGCCGTCACCCTTGATTTCGTCTGTGTAATATTTGTCAATGCTTGCCGCACCGCCTACACAACTGCCAAGAATAACACCGATGTTCTTTTCGGATGCGTCAATGTTTGCATCTTCAAAAGCCTCGTTTGCGGCATGAATACAGAGAAGGGAAGAACGGTCATAGTTTTCGGGAGAAAGCTCTGACGATGCCTTGTCAACCTCTGCACCCTTGTGTGCATAACAGTTTGAGGTGTCAACCGACTTAACCTCATCAATGCCGGAGTGACCGAGTGTTACGGCATCCCAGCAATCCTTTACATTGTCACCGACGCCGCAGATAAGTCCGAGTCCTGTGACAACACATCTCTTTTTGTCAGCCATATTAACCCTGCTTGCTTTCTACATATTCTGTAAGTGCTCTGATTGATTGGAAGTGCTCACGGTCTGCACCTGTCATATCAATACCGAAAAGTGTGTCGATGCCTGCAACGATTTCGATTGAGTCGATTGAGTCAAGACCGATTTCGTCGCCGAAAAGTTCTGAATCGTATGTAAGAATGTTTTCGGGAATTCTAAGGTTTTCTACGAGCATTTCCTTAATCTGATCTGCAATAGCATTGTTCATTTTAATTACCTCACTTAAAATTTTGATTTTTTTGATTTTATTATAAATTTTCCGAAGAAAAATCTTCTTTGTAATAAACCTTGCCTTTGCCGTATTTTTCTTCAAGCTCAAGATAAAGCTTTTTGACCTGCTTTTCGGCTTCGGCACTTATTTCTTTTGCATATTTTGAGTAGCGAACATTTTCGGGACATTCGGATTTTATCGGATTGCCGATTAAAATTTTCTGCCTCTTTCCAAAAAGAATTTTATACTCACCCAAAGATGCAATCGGGATTATGTCAAGACCTTTTTTTGCCGCAAGCAATGCCGCACCTGGCTTGAACGGGAGCATTTTGCCCTCTCTTGCAATTCCCCCCTCGGGGAAGATAAGCATTGAATATCCGTTTTCAACCGCACCCTCACTTTGTGCATACCAGTTTGTGTCCATGGTGTCAAAGTCAACGGGAATACTGCGGCAAATTCGGATAAACGAGCCTGTTCCGCTCTTGTCGTACCAGCTTTTTTTAACAAGCATATACGGCTTGTATCTGCTGAGTACAGAGCTTATCACAACTCCGTCAAAGTGGTGAGTGTGGTTGCATACAAACACAACAGGCTTGCCCTTGAGGCTTTTTTTAAGGCTCTTGTCATTCCATTCAACCTTCGGGCGAATAAGAAGATGCACAAGACCTTTTACAAATTTTATGAATGCAAGCTGTCCTGTATTTTTATGATAATTGTACTCCATACTCTTTGCCCTCGTTTTTTTAAAATATTATATTTTTATTTAAAAAAAATTCAACGGTCAAATGAATTTTGCGTGTGTCTTATGCAACATTCTGTCGAATTTTGTGGCATAAAATATATGGGAATTATTATGGAATATTTTTCCTTTTAGCTTTTTTACAAATGTTGACGGCTGTTGTTTATGGTGATATAATCATAGAAAAGAATTTTGCCTTTGAATCAAGGTAAACAAAGGAGAAACCTATGAAAAAAGTAATTTTAACAGGTGACCGTCCTACGGGCAGACTTCATGTCGGTCACTATGCAGGTTCGCTCAAGGAGAGAGTAAAGCTCCAGAATTCGGGCGAATATGATGATATATACCTTATGATTGCAGACGCTCAGGCTCTTACCGACAATGCCGAGCATCCCGAAAAGGTAAGACAGAATATTTTGCAGGTTGCGCTCGACTACCTTGCCTGCGGAATAGATCCGAACAAGTCAACAATTTTTGTTCAGTCAATGATTCCCGAGCTTACAGAGCTTACTTTCTATTACATGAACCTCGTAACCGTGTCCCGTGTTCAGCGCAACCCCACCGTTAAGGCAGAAATTCAGATGCGTAATTTTGAGGCAAGCATTCATGTGGGATTTTTCTGTTATCCAATCAGTCAGGCGGCTGATATCACGGCATTCCGTGCAACTGCCGTTCCTGTCGGCGAGGATCAGCTTCCGATGCTTGAACAATGCAAGGAGATTGTTCACAAGTTCAATTCCGTTTACGGCGAAACTCTTACGGAACCGCAGATTATTCTTCCGAGCAACAAGGCTTGTCTGCGACTGCCCGGTATTGACGGCAAGGCAAAGATGAGCAAATCCCTCGGCAACTGCATTTATCTTGCAGAAGAACCCGAGGATATCAAGAAAAAGGTTATGTCAATGTTTACCGACCCGAATCATCTTCGTGTTGAGGATCCCGGCAAGGTTGAGGGCAATCCCGTGTTTATCTATCTTGACGCATTCTGCCGTGACGAGTATTTTGCGGAATTTTGGAATGATTACAGCTGTCTTGACGAACTCAAGGCTCATTATCAGCGTGGCGGACTCGGTGATGTCAAGGTTAAGAAATTTCTTAACAATGTTATGCAGGAGGAGCTTCGTCCTATTCGTGAACGCAGAAAAGAATGGGAAAATCATCTGCCCGATGTTCTCGATATTCTCAAAGAGGGCAGTAAGGTTGCGAAGGAAACTGCCGCAAAAACACTTGAGGATGTCCGTCATTCTATGAGAATCGATTATTTTACAGACAATAATCTTCTCAAATAATTTAAAATTCAATATGTAAAATACAGGTCGGAAGGACAGAAATCAAAAATTCTGTCTTTCCGATTTTTTTTATGAAAAAATTATTGCGAATTGACTCAAAATTGTTGAAAAAATAAAAATATTATGCTATTATTGCGCTAAAAACACCCCGTTTTAAGGAGGATACATTATGATTGACGCAAGAAAGCATACACTTGATTCCGTTAAAAAGCTGACCGATTACAGCGATTTTAACCTTTATAAAATGGATATATGCTACGATTACAGCATTGATAAAATCATTGACAGAGAGATTTTTGATGATGAGTCGGCTCTCGGTGCAATTGTGCAGGAGGTTCTGCCCGATTATCCCGTCAATCTTAAAATGCCAAATTTCGGGTGCAGTGCCTTTACAATGAAAAATCCCGACAGCGTAATGATGGGGCGAAACTATGATTTTAAGAACGACACCTCGTCAATGCTTGTGTATTGTTCGCCAAAGGACGGCTACAGGTCGGTTGCGTTTGCGGCACTTGATAATGTAGGTGCAAACAACCCCGAGTTGAGTGATGAAACAAGGCTTGCAACCTTGCTCTCACCGTTTATCAGCCTTGACGGAATCAATGAAAAGGGCGTGTCAATCGCAGTTCTCACACTTGACAGCAAGCCCGTCCGTCAGCAAAGCGGAAAGCCCGTTATCGCCACAACGCTTGCAATCCGTCTTATACTTGACAGAGCTGCGTCAACCGAAGAGGCGGTTACACTTTTTGAAAAATACGATATGTTCGCCTCAAGCGGAAGAGATTATCACTTTTATGTTACCGATTCAAACGGTGACGGTCGTGTTATTGAGTACGATTGCAACAGCGATGAACGAAAGCTTGTTGTTACAAAATCGCCTGCCGTTACAAACTTTTTTGTGATGTACAAAAATTTTGTAAAGCCTTATCAGAAAAACGGTGTTTACGGTCACGGCAGAGAGCGGTATGATAAGATAATTAATGTTCTTGAAAAGAATAATAGTTACACAAAAGAAACAGCGTGGGAGGCTCTTGTTTCGGCATCACAAGCACCGAATCCGAACGATATAACAAGCAATACTCAATGGTCGATTGTTTATGACAACACAAACCTTACCGCTGATATTTCAATCCGCCGAGATTGGAACACGGTGACAAAATATTCGCTAAAAGAAAATAAAATTACGGAATAAAAAAACAGGGAAGAAACCGAAAAAAGTTTCTTCCCTTTTATAATGTCCGATTCAGTTTTTGCCGTGCAGCATAACATCCGCCGTGAAAATCCCGTTTTCGTGAGAAAATCTGCAATAACCGCCGTCTTTTTCGGCAATTCTGCGTACCGACTGCGTACCGATACCGTTACCATTTCGCTTTGACGAACCGAAAAATCCGTCCTTTTCGGTAATTTCTCCGTTGAAAGCATTCTCTACGGAAATAAGCAATATCTTTTCGGAATGCTGACGGGCATACATTTTAATCTGCCGTTTATCTCTGTCAAGCTTCATGCTCGCCTCAAATGCATTTTCAAGCAAATTTGCGATTACAAGACAGATATCGGATTCCGAAACTGTCAACTTTTCGGGGATGTCAATTTTTAGTTTAAACGGAATACCATTGCTCTTGTATTTTGAATAATAATATCCGATAATCGCATTAACAGCGTGGTTTTTACAGAGTACAAGCTCTGTGTCTGGAATATTCTGCGATGCTGACGAAATGTATTTTTCAAGTTCTTCCCAGTTCTTTTGCTCGGCAAGAGCATTGAGTACGGCAAAGTGATGTCGCATATCATGCCGTGCCTGACGGGTTTCTTCAATAGCGACTTTTAATGCGTCATACTGTGCCCTCTGCATATTCAAAAATTGATTTTTCTGAGCAAGTTTGTTATTGCGGTTCAGACTTTTTGCAATAAAATACAGCAAAGCGTAGAAAATGAGCAACAGCACAAGAAGTGATACGCTGATAACAATGTAACCCTGCATAATTCTTCCTGTATGGAGAATGTTAGGATTCCATGGGATTATAAAAAAGTTGAGCAAGATGAATATTATCGGTAAAATCCAGAATACATACCATGTCTGGGCAATGTTTTCATCATCGAGCAGTTCACTCACACCGTGTGTTGCAGGGTACCATGCAAGAATTACAAACATCCAGCATAGAATATTGAACAGCACAGCCGATTTAATTTCAAACCACGGCGTTGTGTTCTGCGGAAATGTTATCGAATCAACCGCCCGTGTAATGCTCGCAATGCAGGCAAACACTCCGCATACCGCAAGTAACACACTCACCGATTTCCACATGGATGTTTTGAGTGAACAACAGTATGCTGCCGAAAGAGCAAGCACTATCGGTATTGCAAGCACAAACGATTTCAGATTGTATCTGTAACAAACAAAACCGCACAATGTGCAAAGGCACACAAGTGATAAAATCATCACAGGAAACAGCCTGAGCTTTGATAGTTTGAGATGCTTTTTTATCGGAAGATATGCAAGTACAACACCGGGGATGATTACACCGAGTTCAATCATTGGGCAGAAAACATTTGTCAATGCAAATCCCTCCTGCCGAAAATATATTCGCCAAAGGTGCTTTTTGCGCTTTTTACAAGACTTCGACTTATGGAGATTCTTTCACCGTTGTCAAGAACAAATTCATTGCCGTTCATATCCCTGATGTGTTCAAGATTTACTATGATTCCTCGGTTGCACACAAAGAAATTATCTCCGTCATCAAACAGCATTACAAATTCGGCAAATGTACTGCGCACAGACTTTTCGGATTTGTCCGTACAATGAATATGTATGCAGTGCTTAAAATGCTCGGCATACAAAATGTCGCAAAGCTTTATACGCAACAAGTCACTTGCAGAGGGTATTTCAATGTATTTTTCTTCAACGGAAATTTTCTGCGAAATCTCATCAAGCAACATATCAAGCTCTTCATCGCTGTACGGCTTCACAAGATAGTGCAATGCCCGAACCCTAAAGCCTTCAAGTGCGTGGTCGGTTGATGTGGTTGTGAAAACAAGCAGACAATCTTTGTCAAACTTCCTCAGCTTTTGTGCCGCATCAATTCCGTTTTCCTTTTCCATATATATATCCATAAAAACAAGGTCAAATCTGTTTTGCATTGCCTCATTCAGAAAATCCGTTCCGCTACCGTATCCGCAAATTTCAATATCATATGACCTTGAAAATGAGCTTTGAGAAAGTCTTTTGCAAAGTTCATTTCGCTCATTTTCGCAATCATCAACTATTGCAATCCTCATACCGTACCTCCTGCATAATTATCACTCTTATTGTATCACATAATATCTCAAATAGTGACTTTAATTTGCATTTCGTGACAAAAATTTTCACTTTGTGCCAAATGTATGGACTAAATGACAATTATTTATTATAATTCAGCTTAAACCAAAAAATCATGCACGGATAGAAACACGGAGGAAATATTCTATGATTAACAAAAAGAAAACGGGACTTTGCCTTGCTTTGGCGGCAACATTGATTGCCTCGTCTGCACTTTGCGGATGTCAGCAGAGCGACAGCAGTACATCCGCAAAATTCAACAGCGATGTAAAGGATGCGTCAAAATATACGGCTGACGAAAACGCACAGGTGTATAAGACCCTTGACTTTTCCGATGAACAGGAAAAGGAATTTGCAAAAAAGGGCTTTATAACAGCACCCGACAAACTCGAAATCAAAACCGAGAACGGAACTGTTGCATGGAGCCAGACAGCATATGACTTTATCAGAAACTCGTCAACTCCCGACAGTGCAAACCCAAGCCTTTGGAGAAACACGGAGCTTAACTCGCTTTACGGACTTTTTGAAGTTGTTGACGGTGTTTATCAGGTCAGAGGCTACGATGTTGCCAATGTAACCTTTGTAAAGAGCGACAACGGCTGGATTGTTTTTGACTGTACAACAAGCTCCGAAACTGCAAAGGCGGCGCTTGAACTTCTTGAATCTAAGTTCGGTAAGGCGCATATTGCCGCTGTTGTTGTAAGCCACGCTCACATTGACCACTACGGCGGTATCGGCGGACTTATTGACGAAAAGGATGTTGCCGATTCATCACTTCCGCTTGATGAACAGATTAAGTCCGGCAAAACGCTCATTATCGTTCCCGAAGGCTACGAAAAGGCTGTTATGGAAGAAAATGTTTTTGCAGGAAACGCAATGAAACGCAGAACCAACTTTCAGTACGGATCATTGCTTGATAAGGGCGGTAAGGGCAGTTTGTCGGTAGGTATCGGTCTTACCCCTTCAAGCGGCACAACAACATACATTTCACCGTCTTATGAGGTGAAGAAAGCTACCGAAACTATCAAGGTTGACGGTGTTGAAATGGTGTTCCAGCTTACTCCCAACACAGAATCGCCTGCCGAGATGAATACCTATATTCCAAAATACAAGGCGTTGTGGATGGCAGAAAACTGCTCCGGCACAATGCACAACCTCTACACACTCAGAGGCGCAGAGGTTCGTGACGGCAATGCGTGGGCGCAGTACATTATGGAGGCAAAGGAGCTTTTCGGAGATAAAGCCGAAGTAGTTTTCCAGGCTCACAACTGGCCTCATTGGGGCAACGATGTAATCAATGACTACATGGCGAACACAGCCTCTGTCTATAAGTACATATTCTCACAGACACTTATGTACATCAATCAGGGCTATACATCAACCGAGATTGCCAACATGATTGAACTTCCCGATGAACTCAACAAGGTTTGGTACACTCGTCAGTATTACGGAACTCTCAAGCATAATGTAAAGGCAGTTTATCAGAAGTATATGGGTTGGTATGACGAAAACCCCATTCATCTTGATGAGCTTGAACCGACAGAATATTCAAAGAAGCTTGTAGAGTATCTCGGCGACACAGACAAGGTTCTTGAAATGGCTAAAAAAGACTTTGACAAGGGAGAGTATCAGTGGGTTGCACAGATTACGAACACACTTGTATATGCAGATCCCGAAAATAAAGATGCCCGCTATCTTTGCGCAGACGCACTCGAACAGCTCGGCTATCAGGCTGAAAGCGGTGCATGGAGAAACGCTTATCTTACAGGTGCTTATGAGCTTCGTAACGGTACAAAAAATTATCCGAATTCCGAAGGTTCAGGTGCAACAGCTCTCGGTATGAGTACCGAAACAATGTTGGATTATCTCGGAATCTGTCTGGACGAAAAGAAGCTTGAAGATCAGAACCTTGTAATCAATCTTGAAGTGACCGATAAAAACGCAAAATATCTTCTTCGCATAAATCACGGTGTGCTTATCTATTCACAGGAAAAGTGGAGCGATAAGGCAGACGCAACAATCAAAACCAAGAGCGCAGGTATTCTCGGCATTGCACAGAACAATCAGAAACTTATGGACGCCGGCATTGAAAAGGTTGAGGGCAACAGTGACATCATCAAAACCCTTACATCAAGCGTTGCCGAATTCCCGCTGTATTTCAATATTATTGAACCCTAATTAAAGTATGAGGTGACTATGAAAGTATTTAATTGTATTTTCGGCATATTGTCAATAATCGGTGCGATTTATTGTATGTTCTATCCGGGACTTACCTTCCTTAATACCGGTTGGATAGTGACAATTCTTCTCGGAGTATGGGGAATATGCTCCGTGATTGACTACTTTGCAAAACGCAAAAAGGCAAAGGCTGAACAGAGTGAAGCGATAATGGGAACACTCGGTCTTGTTGTCGGCATTGCAGCGGCAGTAATTTCAATTCTTGCTATGTTTATGCCGGGCATAAGACTTATGTTTGATGTTATCATTCTCTGCATTTTCTCAGGTTGGCTTGTAGTGGATGGTATCTCGTCCGTTGCAATGTCTCACTCAAGGTCAAAAAAGCATCTTCCTCAGGTGCATGGCTTATTCCGCTTTTCTGCGGAATACTCGTCATAATCGGCGGTATTTACGGATTTTTCCACCTTATATTTGCCGCACAGACAATCGGATTTATGATTGGTGTCCTTTTGTCCATCTACGGTGTAAAGCTTATTCTTTCGGCATTTGAAAAGCCGAGCGTGTAAGATACTTATCTTGTTTTCTTCTCTTTTTAAGAAAAGTATGATAACCCCAAAATCCCGAACCTTCAGAGTATTGCATCTTTGAGGGTTCGGGGCTTTATGAGGAATCAAAAACAGAGGTGTCATTTTTCTGTTTGATGCATAAAATATCAGTGTATAAATTTCCCGTTAAATTTTGTTATTAAAATGCAAATTCAGTATTGACAAATGAATTTTATTATGATAGAATAATGCCTGTTGAGTGACATTGCTCAGTATTCGGCGACATAGCCAAGTGGTAAGGCACGAGTCTGCAAAACTCTGACGCCCCGGTTCAAATCCGGGTGTCGCCTCCAAAACGGAAAGCACTTCTTAACGGGAGTGCTTTCCGATTATAAAAATGTGGGAGCATAGCTCAGCTGGGAGAGCATCTGCCTTACAAGCAGAGGGTCACAGGTTCGAGCCCTGTTGTTCCCACCACATTTGGCCCGGTAGTTCAGTTGGTTAGAACGCTAGCCTGTCACGCTAGAGGTCGACGGTTCGA
>ERZ780095.563-NODE-563-length-10438-cov-4.23558_pt1 | contig 10438 bp, 12 predicted proteins | sample MGYA00511574_ERZ780095 | MGnify/ENA primary metagenome ERZ780095 (study PRJEB29588, sample SAMEA2153837) | human gut metagenome | biome: human gut; feature: human-associated habitat; material: faeces | place: Denmark | collected 2008/2010 ...
AGCCTGAATTTTTCACGTTACAAAAATTCAGAACAGAGGTTCTCTTTGCTTATAAGGTTTCTGTTATAAAGTTTCTGTTATAAAGTTTCTGTTATAAGGTTTCTGTTATAAGGTTTCTGTCACTTCGGCAGGCTCAGTGACCATACTAGTTCTGGGACCGCTGAATATGATCAATAACAAAACCACCCGGCCGCTTTGATGGTTGGTGAGTTTGCCGAACCACAGCGACCGGGCGGTTTGAATATTCAAAAAACTAAAGTTTCCTAAGAAGGTTGTTCATGTTGACTTCCTTGTCGATGATGGTGCGGAGCTCGGCGATCGGAACCCTTTTCTGCTCCATGGTGTCGCGCTCGCGAATGGTGACGCAGTTGTCATTCAGCGAGTCGTGGTCAACGGTCACGCAGAACGGCGTGCCGATGGCGTCCTGGCGGCGGTAGCGCTTGCCGATGGAGTCCTTAGGATCGTACTGGCAGTTGAAATCGTACTTGAGATCGTTCATCACCTCCTGAGCCTTCTCCGGCAGGCCGTCTTTGTTAATCAAAGGCAGCACGGCCACCTTGACAGGGGCAAGCGGCGCCGGGATGCCCAGCACGACGCGGGTTTCGCCGTTCTCAAGCTGCTCGACCTTGTAGGAATGGCTCAGCACTGCGAGGAACATACGGTCCACACCGATGGAGGTCTCCACGCAGTAAGGAACGTAGCTCTCGTTGGTCTCCGGATCGAAGTACTGGATCTTCTTTCCGGAGAGTCTCTGATGGTTGCCGAGGTCGAAGTCGGTACGGGAGTGAATTCCCTCCAACTCCTTGAAACCGAACGGGAAGTTGAACTCGATGTCGGTCGCGGCGTTGGCGTAGTGGGCCAGTTTCTCGTGATCGTGGAAACGGTAGTTCCCGGCACCCATCCCGAGGTTGACGTGCCATTTCATGCGGTTCTCCTTCCATTTCTTGAACCACTCCATCTCGGTGCCAGGACGGCAGAAGAATTCCATCTCCATCTGCTCGAACTCTCTCATTCTGAATATGAACTGTCTCGCGACGATCTCGTTTCTGAACGCCTTTCCGATCTGGGCGATACCGAACGGAATCTTCATGCGGCCCGTCTTCTGGACGTTGAGATATTCAATGAATATTCCCTGTGCCGTCTCCGGACGCAGGTAGATCTTGTCGTCCGCCTCGCCGGTGTTGCTGATCTGGGTAGAGAACATCAGGTTGAACTGACGCACGTCGGTCCAGTTCTTCGTGCCGGAAATCGGATCCACAATGTCGCAGTCAAGGATGATCTGCTTGTACTCCTTGAGGTCGTTGGCCTGCTCGGCTGCAACATAACGGTTGTGAACCTCGTCATATTTCGCCTTCTCCCTCAGAATGTTAGGGTTAGTGGCGCGGAACTGCTCCTCGTCGAAGGCATCTCCGAACCTCTTGCGGCCCTTCTCGACCTCCTTGTTCATCTTCTCCTCGATCTTGCCGAGATAGTCCTCGATCAGATTGTCGGCGCGATACCTCTTCTTGGAGTCCTTGTTGTCGATGAGCGGGTCATTGAACGCCGCCACGTGGCCAGATGCCACCCAAGTCTTAGGGTGCATGAACACGCAGGAATCAATGCCGACGATGTTCTCGTTCAGCCTTGTCATAGCGTTCCACCAGTACTGCTTGATGTTGTTCTTCAGCTCGACGCCCATCTGGCCATAGTCATAGACCGCGGCCAGTCCGTCATAAATCTCACTTGACGGGAATATGAACCCGTACTCCTTGCAATGTGCCACCAGCACCTTGAACAGTTCGTCCTGTGTCATAGTATTGTTGTACTTTAAAAATTCTCAAAGTCATCTGAATATGCCTCGGCACCCCCCTCTTCCGGCGACTACGTACCGGCATATTCCATAACGCTCACTAAAAACCTACAAACTTACATATAAATCTGCGATTTTTACGCCCGTCCCATAAGAAAGAAACAGTTTTTTAGAGGAAATATACACATTTTCACGCAAGAATCATCGTGAAGGAAACACGTCACTTGCGCACCGACGCTTGCCACGCCACTTGCCATCATTGCTACGCTTCCTCTCCTGGGCCTCCTCTCTTCGCATCTCAATGCGATTTGTCCACCCAAAGCACCGTTGCGCCGGACATACCGTGCCTTTTAGCCATTTTGTCCGGAGATCACAGCCTTTCACCGGACAAATAGGGAGTGTATAGTCCTGAAAAAGTTTACTTTTTTTGGTAAACTTTTTTTCAGGATGACACAGAGGCCGTGGCAGATAACCTATTATTTATCAGTACTATAAACCATCTCGTGGTACGAAAACCGACACTACGAGTTTACTTATTAAGCTTATTATCAACCCATTAAGTGCCACACCACCACTTGCCATCGATCCAGCATCAAGCGTTATTGTACTGCCGATTGACCCAGAGCCAGAGGAACTTGTCGGGGATGGAATATTCCTTCAAATCAACGGTGATGATGTCTTCCTTGAGGAGTTTGCGGATGGCGGCATTGACAACGCTGGCGGTGGATAGCTGATAGCGATTAATAAAAGCGGACGTGTTGACATTACGCACGTGCGCCTCGTTCGCGATGGCGGACAGAACTCGTTTTTGGTTTTCTGTCAGGCTAGACATCAGCTCGGCGAACTGAACCTCATTCATCAACAATATGTTGTCTATTGACATCCGTATCACGTCAATAGAGCACTCCTCTCCCCTATCTATCGACGCGAAAGCCTCATTAAAGACACGTTGCATGTAATAAGTATATCCTTCAAGCAAGTCATAGACGTACTCAACCACCGCTTTGGCTATCCTCTTGCCATATTCATTGAACATCTTCCCGACAAAATCTGAGTAAATGTCTTTATCGAGAGCCTTCAGTTCCAATGGATCAGCACTTTTATAGAAAGGACGAGCCGGGGACTGAAACATCGCGCTCATAATGCTCCTCTTGCTTCCCGCAAACACGAAATGGCAGTTCTTCATTTTCTGAATATGCCCGCGAAGGAGAGCCTCGATGTTACCATCCTCATATTCATTTATTTGCTGAAACTCATCAATCGCGACGAGGCACGGCTTCCCCGCATTGTCGAGGTAATTGAATATCTCTTCCAATGTGAACTCCGGCCGCTGAATATCCCCAAGGCTCACACCGAACGAAGGCTGTCCGGTAACGGAATCGTAGGTTATCTTGCCCTGAAGCGACTTCAACGCACTGACAAGCTTATCAAGTACTTTCTTTCCGGCTGGCTGTAACGCCCTGAACACTTCCTTACCCAAAAAGAAAGTGAACTCTCTGAGACTTGTAGTATGCAGAATATCAACAAAAAACGTGTAGTAAGAACGTTTGATTTCCTTCCGCTCGAACACGTGCGTTATCAACCCCGTCTTGCCCATTCTGCGAGGCGAGAACAGAACCACATCATTCCCGTTCATCAATGATTTTGCCAACCTCTGCGTCTCGCTGACTCTGTCACAGAAACATTCATCTGGGATATACCCTCTGGTTATAAACGGATTATGAATTGTTTTCATAACGAGCTACATTTTTTTGCAAAAATAATTATCCGTTTTGAATAATCCAAATCAAATAATCCATTTTGGAAAATTTTAATCCTATCAATGACAACCCTCTGTTCCAGGCTCATGACAATGACATGATAGACACCATCTTCATCAATGGTCACCAATGATTCCGGAACGGATGCTCCTGCGGATTGCGGAAGGGAGACATTAGATCCGATCCTGATTTCCATGCCCTCCGCACGGAAGGACAACCAAGGAGATTCCACTTCCACAGTAGCCGGAGTGAAGTTCTGATTGTAATACTCACCAACAAATACCCTCTCGCTGCCGAGCAGCAGCGGAAGAATCTCCGGCACTTCAGGTTTGCCGTCAATGCGTCTTTCGTCGAGTTTCCGCAGCGCCGCTGCAACCTTGATGTCCGTAGGAGTCATCTCCTCGTATTTCAGGTCAATGAAAGTGCTTTTCTGATATAGAGTACCACTGTCCCTGCTGCCGTCAGGCCGCTTCTTTTGGCCAATGATCGCTTTCAGGCGAAGTCCCTCCAGGAAATAGACGATCCTCTTTGCAGAACGGTTCTTTTTCTCTGCGGCTTTTTCCCTTATATCGGAGAATATTATCTCCCATTTATCCCTCCGGAATATTCTCCCCGTCATGCCGGAACCGCCAAAGAATTGCTCCAACAGCGACTTCCTGTCGGCAGACATCGGCAGATAAGGTGCCAGTTCATTCTGCAGGATTGCGGCCGACGGAGGGACCGACAGACAGTACTTGTCCTTGATTCCGCCAAAGTCAATGCACTTGAAGAAATTAAGAAGGACGCAGCAGAACGCCTTGGTCTCGACGTTACTGCGCTGAGCCAGCAGTTTTGCCACTTCTCCTTCCACATGGTTGGCACACACCTCTTCCTCATTCTGGATGTATGTAAACAGAATCCGTATCGGGGTGCCATGATGCCATGTCAGTGCGAAACCGGCAAGTCTTCTCCACCCAGCGGGGAATGTCGAAATTATCCAGTGCGACGACAACCACATCGAAAAACACCCGCGGAGACACTCTCCCATCCTGTACGTACCTGAAATGTTCCAGTATGCCAAGATCCGTCTTCGCTTTGGAACAGTTCCTTCCATACAGCTGCTTCAGGACATAGTCCCCAGGAATGTCTCCAAGATATGCCATCAGACAGAGCAGTTTCACCTGCCCCGTTACCAATCCCGGCAAAGCCGCATACCCTGTGTTTCCATTTACTGTCTTCTTATCCATCGCGTCAAATATAGTTCAACAGAATGCCATAATCCGGCACCTTTACGTCCCGTACTGCCTTCCACACTTAGCACATTGCCATCTGCCACCTTGCTCCTACGACCTCAGCAGATTTTCGAACAATATCAAAGGCCCTGTCCTTTTTAAATAACTATCGCAGTTCTCCAACATAAAAATCGGATTATCAATTCTAGTTTTCAATTACATATTCATCAAAACAGCCGCATTCTCACATAACCTCACTAAAATTGAAGCAAAAAAAATCATTCCCGGTGAAAGAATACTTTACTTTCTCTGTATATGTTATCACTCGATAATTCAAATGAAACTCATATTTATCAATGGTCCTTATGGGTATGCGCGTGATATAAAGGCCATGGAAATATTCAGGAATGCGGTAGACAATGCGGGGTGGCTCGATGAAAAGGACTCGCTGGTCTCAGGAGATATGGTGGGATTCAATTTCGGCGATGACGAGGTAAGGGCAACCGTCGAAACCGGAAAGGAAATCATTGAAGTTCATATGATTTCACCGCTCAAGTACGATTACGCCAGGTCATTGCACATGTCATTTTTCAGCCGGAAAACTCATTCAAAAGGGAAAATACATTGACGTACTTGCCCATCTTCGTATTGGACATCCTCTCCGCCTTGATGTCTTTCATAATTGAACTGCACAACTCAATCGTCTTCCGATATTTTTCCAAATTCTCTTCCATAATCTACAGATTTATCAAATGCGGTTCAAGCAGCATGCCGTAATGCTCATCCATCATGGCAGCATTGGAAAAGACGGTTCCGCCGCTTTCCTCCAGGCCATTGGCCTTATGGATGTGGCCGAAAAGATGTATCCGGGGACGGACTGCCTTCACACGCTAGAGAAGTTCATTGGAGCCGTAATGGATGCTTCCGTCCCGGTCGAGGATTCCGTATGGCGGGGCATGGGTAATCAGCACATCCACGCCGTCAGGAATCATTTTATAAAACTCCTTCTGGAGTCCGGAACTACAGTCCTCCATAAACATGGGAACCCCATAGAATGTCACGCCGTCAATCTCCACCGAACTGTTGCACAGATAATGGCAATTGGAGTCAAGTCCGTCAATAACGGCACCATACAGGCATGCGTCGTGGTTCCCCGCCACGAAAATCTTATGGGCATAGGGAAGTGCGCTGAACCACCTCATAAAGTCCAGTGCCTCCGAGGATGATCCGTTCATGGCAATGTCTCCCGAGTGGACAATCACGTCCGCCTCTGGAAGACTGCCAAGGCTGCGATGCGACCCATGGGTATCCGAGAGATGAAGAATGTTCATGTCAAAAAGCATTCTAGAACTCCAGGTTCACTTTATATATAGGATCTTCCAGTTCATCTTGCTTGACTAGGAACATGGTCATATAGACAGGTAGGTATTCGACATTGCCCTTCACGTGCAGGTTGTCATTGCACAGAACTATCGCCCTCCGTATTCCATAATTCGGGATGCTCAAGAGTTTGGACAGCGCATTATGACGTTCGTAATCCTTACCAGACTTGACTTCCAAGGGAATGATTTCATCATCCGTTTCCAATATAAAATCAATTTCTCCCTGCTTCTTGCTGTTGAAGTAGTATAAATCCCATCCATGAGCGTGAAGTTCTTGCGCGACAGCATTTTCAAATACGCTACCATAGTTCACGTTCACCTTTCCCTGCAGAATCTTCAGTTGGATGCCTCCTGATGAATATTGGCAAGAAAGCAGCCCTACATCGTTCTGGAAAAGCTTGAAAAGGTTCCGCTGCTCACTCAGTTTCAACGGGGAGACTGGCTCTTCGACATTGTATGTCGGAAGTGCCATGTCTGCGTCTTTGAGCCAGATGAAATCATTTTCATGTCTGCCGAAAGTCATATTCTCATTGAGACGTTTGAGGATGAACCGTTTGTTCTTGGCATTCAACTCGGAAGGGATGAGATCAAACACCTCGTCAATATACAGTTTCTTTCTGACATCCTGGTCGTAACGGGCTATGTCTTTCTTATAAAGATTGATAATATCCCTCTGTTCTTTCACCACGTTCTGAATATTGTTGGAATCCATATAAGTCTGGACCGCAGCAGGCATACCTCCAACTATGATATACAACTGAAATAGTTGCATCATCTTTTCATGTATATAGGCATCCACCAGCGTTTTTTCCGACCAAGATTTCTTGACAGCATCCAACACATTCTCCGGCACCCCCACGGCACTGACAAATTCCTCAAAATCCATGGGATAGACCTGCATCTCTGACATATAACCAACAGGCACTGAACGGATGTCTTTCAATTCAACACCCAGCAGGGAACCACTCAACGCATAAATATAGCTTCCTTCATCCACCAATGCTTTAACCCAGGTCATCACATCCGGGCATTCTTGCACTTCATCAAAAAAAATCAATGTTTTGCTTCGCACCAAAGGGACTCGCGAATATGCCGAAATCCTGAGCAGCAGTTCTTTGACATCTCCTGCCCCATTGATTATGTCCATCGCCTCCGGCTGAAGCAAGAAATTGAACTCAATGAGATTCAAGCCATGCAGTTTAGCATATTTCCGGATAGAATAGGTCTTACCTACCTGTCTGGCGCCGGTAAGAAACAACGCTTTCTTCGAGTTGGAGAAATGCGCATCTATCTCGTTGTCAATCTTTCTATTAAGCATATATTGCACAATTTACGCAATGTGTTTTACCACAGTTTTTGCAACTTTTCCAAGGCAAATCTATGCTATTTTTGCAACTTTTCCAAGTATTTCATCTTTTATTCACATTATTCTCTACAACATCTTCCTTGACCTTAATCGACATACATTCATCAGGGGAGAGGAACGTGCCCTGCACTCTTTCGACACCGGAACGAATTCTGATACAAATTGGAAAGTTAAAAGAGATGAAGGTACTCAGCTCTCTTTTAACATCAGACTCGCGAAGCAGAAGCATGTCGCCTTTTCCGTTAAGCCACTCCGCTCCCGGCGTATCCAACGTGACTATAGAACCTCGTTTGTCCAACATGCGGAACCCCATCCTTACAGGAAAATTCTCCTTTATCTCTTTGGTTATAACGCTATTAGAAATGCGATTCGTCAAGATTACCATATGAACACCCACAGCACCCCATTCTGAGACAAGCCTACGATATTCTTAAACGCGGCAGTAGCAGCATATTCTTCCTGCATCTCCGGATCCTGCATATTGATGACACTGGACAACAGTATCAATTCATCGGGAGGATCTTAGCGCGCAGGCTTTGGCGAAGTGGGAAAAGTACTTGTCTGACAGAAGCAAGGCGTCATTGTCCTCTGAAAGATATTCCTCACAGAATTGGTCCCGAGCCCTTATTACCTCTTTGAGCATCGAGCCCCTTAATGAAAACGGCTCGCTAATTCGTCCGACAGCTATGGTCAGGTCAAAAAGATCAAGAGCACGGACAAAAGCGCCTTTGGCCATATTCTCGTTACCTTTACGCTTCCATTTAAATGTTCTGCCTACCTCACTGCCTATGTTGGCCATCTGAACGATGAACGGCATCTCCGCCCACCTTTCCATATTCGGCTTTTCAGGAAGATACATCATCTTTTGTTCAAAAACCACTCGATGGCGTTCACGATATGTATTGTCTGATTATTGACTGTAACATCACGGGTTTCGTCCATACATATTAACCAAAGGTTTTCGCAGTTCAACTTTGTAGCGGCTTGGACAAGTGACTCAGTCTCCCTTCTGTAGGTCTTACTGTCAGAAATGTCATAGGCCACTTGAATGAGTTCCAATACAACATTCTGTCTGCACACGACAAAATCGACCTCCTTTTGCCGTGTGGAAGGCTTGTAATAGTATATGTCCTCAGCCGCGGAACAATACCTGCGAAGCAACTCCATAAGGACCGCGTTCTCCAAACGCCAGCCCATATTCTCACCAAGAAGCGAGTTGCCACGGTTGGAGACGAATCCTTGGTCAACCACATAAGCTTTCTCGCCGGTTATCCTCTCCTTGCTTTTGTATGAGAACTTTTGCAGAGGATGGATCAAGAATGCCTGAGCCAGATAAGATGTATATTTCTGAGCTGTGGCAGCTGTCTTGAGGTTGGATATTTCCGCTAAAGTTTTATAGTCAATAACTTGACAGGAATTATTAATAAGATGATAAGCTATGCGTCTGATGCTCTCTGGATTGCGAATATTAAAACGCTTCGCTATGTCTTTTGTGATGATTGTCTCGATAAGCCCCTCTATGTACGTTCGGCGACCGCGAGGATTCCGAAGCTTCATCAATTCAGGGAATCCCCCGTCATTAAGATAAGCTTCCAAAGCGATTTTTCTGGCAGCGTCAGCCTTTGTCGTAATCCCTTTGACATCAACCTTTTCCGCATCGCATAACTCTGCATAACTGAAGGGATAAAGTTTTATCTCATTGTATCTTCCGGTAAGATGTGTGGCAAGTTCACTACTTAACAGTTTGGCGTTGCTCCCGGTAAGCACAATGCGCAAGCCTTGCCTAAGCAGTCTGTTCACAAACAGATGCCATCCCGGAACATCCTGAATCTCATCAAAAAACAAGTACTTCACATCAACACCATAAAGCTGGTACATGCAACCCAACAGTGTGTTGAGATCCTTGGCTTCCATTCCCAACAACCTATCATCATCCAGATCAGAATAGCCGTACTTTACTCCATGCTGGATAAGTGCCTTATGGCACAATGTTGATTTTCCGCTCCTGCGAACACCTATGACAACCTGTGCCATATCGCTGTCCCACTCGAAAAAATCCTCCTCTGGACGGGATACCCAGCCAGAGACATCATACCCTGACATTTCCTCTCTTTGCTCCGCCAAAACCTGCAAAATCACCTTCTCATCCATAAACACTTGATTTATAGGTACAAATATAGAAAACATTTCGAACAATTGCGCTATTTTGACAAAAATAACATTACGAAATGCATTATTTTGACAATTTTCTGTTGTTGAAACAGTGTTATTTTGACGAAAAATATTCGGAGTTTATACGATTGTGACCTTCCCTGAGAATGGCGGCACAAACTTGAAAAAGTAGATTAAAACCACTATTCTGTGCCGAAATATTCAGGAAAGGCGGTTTTGAGGGATGGTTTGGCCACTTCCTGGAGGGGGATCATCACGAAGGGGCGGTTCTCTATGTCCTTGTGGGGGATGATCAGATCGGGAGCGGAGATGTGCTCGGAGCCGTAGAAAAGAATGTCGATGTCGATTACGCGGGAGTGGTAGATGCGGTTGCCTGCTCCATCATATTCAAGAGGATCGGTTCTGCCCATCGCGCGCTCTATTGATTTGACCTTGGACAGCACATCCTTGGCTGCGTCCTCCGCCGGAATTTCCGGTCTGAAGGTTCGGTAAAGCGCCACGGCGTTCAGAAACTTGCCGCCGGAGAAACCCATCGGCTTAGTCTCTATCAGCCTTGAAAGAGCCGTGTAGTGGCCTTCAAAGGCTTCATCCATCCGATGAAGAGCCTCCTCGATGTTCCTCTCGCGGTTGCCAAGGTTGCTGCCGAGGGAAAAGTATATGCTGACAAATGCCATCGTTCCAGATAATACAGGCCTAAGTAACATTCAAAAAATAACCTGCATCATCTTAAGGAATCTTTTCGGTCTAGATCTCTTTTC
>ERZ780095.578-NODE-578-length-10167-cov-3.50564_pt1 | contig 10167 bp, 9 predicted proteins | sample MGYA00511574_ERZ780095 | MGnify/ENA primary metagenome ERZ780095 (study PRJEB29588, sample SAMEA2153837) | human gut metagenome | biome: human gut; feature: human-associated habitat; material: faeces | place: Denmark | collected 2008/2010 ...
TAATGTGGATTAGGTTATATGAAGCCATGATACGCTTTGCTTTATGGTAATGATTCATTATCTTAGATGTCAGTTATTACACAACAACCAATCAGAGAAAAAATGAAAGAAGAACCAAAGTATAATAAGAGCGAGAATGATAACCTATTCTTTGAAATATTTGGATACTATCCGGCTAAAGCAGGGAAAGCATACGAAATCCTAAGTACTGCTGCATATGCTATAGCGACGAGGGCGTCCAACGCAGTCCTTGACACAAGAGTAAGGGGGAAATGCGGGGCACTCCATCAATTGGACGGGCGATTAATGGTTGCAGATGACGATGTTCAACTTGAGGCTAAAGACTACAAGTCAAAAATCGGGATTGGCAAAATCAGCGAAGTGAAAGGACGACTTTCCGATCTTCCTGTGGATCGTGCAGTGTATGCTGCAAAACAGTATACAAAACCAGCAAGACAATTTGCAAAAGGAACATTTGATAATGGAGATAAGAAAGGGGTCACCTTACTGGATATTAGAAAATCCAAGAATAAAGATTTGATAGGACGCATAGGGACCATAAAAGTAAAGATTTCAGTCCCGCCGTTTCCAGATATGAGTTTGATTGATTGGTGCTTCACATTTTCTCCTTCAACAGAAAGGATAATTGCGAATGATGGTATTGATATTCAATCAGAAAAGGATATTCTAATTGTGGACGATAAGGATTTAGATAAGGCTATAATTCCTGAGTTCGAAAAAGATGCGCTGAACAAAATTAGGGGCAAATCATTGAATGATGGCGACTTGATTTTGGGGCATTTACAGAATCAGGGATTATATGCACAATTAAGTAATGGCAGAAAATACCCCATCGAAGATTTCTATTATAGAGTCCCGATTTGCATTATTAATGATGAAACTGAAGTCAAGCCTAACGGGAAACCAGTTATTTACATAAAATCAGATGATGGAACAATTGATAAACTAATTACAGATAAGGATTTACTTGAGTGGGGAAAACAAAACGGCATTACAAAAGAATAGTTATAATTTGACATAAAGCCCAACATTAATCACAGTGTGAGGAGGAAGGATTTCTTCTTGAAAATGTTCCGATAACCGGTCTCCGCATCGATGAGAAAGTACCTCATATGAACCTGGTACTCTGGCAGATCAAGGTCCCAGATGTCCTTGTAATCGGGCACTAAGACTTCAACTATACAGTCGGATGCCGAACAGTTGTTGGTGGCCACGAATGACCGGAGATAGCCAGGCCTTCGTCCCGATCCAGGCGTGGTGAGTTGAATGCGGACAGCAAGCCGGTATCTGGAGGGAACTACATTTCGTTCGAGCAGCGTTCTCAGTTTGATGCAGAGTGTATCGCCATCCTGTATTGATACGGAGTGATACGATACAGTGAAGATGGGCAATTCTTCGTAGGCCCGGGGTACAGGAACATGCTCATTCCCGAGCTGGGCGAGGTCCATCCAGACCTTCGGCGGCTCGGGAGCCTGCATGGCGGTGAAATGTTCAATGATGAAGCCTTTGAGCTGCGCAATCTCATCACGCAGTTCACCTACGACTTCCGGGAGTAGGTCGAAAGTTAATTTTTTCTGGTCTGTTTGTTCAACGTTTTTATTATACATAGTATGTGGTGCCACGCGATATTACTTTGCTTCACGGTAGTCTCCGTGGCGGCAAGATCGAGCCGGGGGAGACACCGGAAGATGCGCTCCGCCGTGAGATCCGGGAGGAACTTGAAACTGATGTTCTGGTCATGGAACTAATTGACACAATTGAATATGGCTACCATGATTTTCATCTTTCCATGAGGTGCTTCGCCTGTTCAATACAATCCGTAAACCTCCATCTGGTAGAGCATGAGGCTGCCAAATGGCTCTCTGCCGACAGGCTTGATTCCGTTGACTGGCTCCCGGCGGACGTCACCATTATCCCCAGAATCGCCGGACTGCTCAAGGCCTCCGCGCTATGATGTACGTGACTCTGATGATTGTCGGCGATGGCATAGAAGTCGGCAAAGTCCTTTGCCTATTCCCTGATCCGTGAGTCAATGACGATCGTCACTGGACCGTCGTTGACGAGGGAGACTTGCATCTCGGCTCCGAATATTCCCTTGCCGACGTGCTTGCCCAGCGCCGCCGAGACATCCTCGCAGTACTTTTCATAGAGCGGGACGGCCAGGTCGTGTCCCGCGGCGCGTATGTAGGAAGGACGGTTTCCCTTCCTGGTCGAGGCCGTCAGGGTGAATTGCGACACGGCCAGAATCTCGCCGCCGATGTCGGCGACACTCCGGTTCATCACTCCGTTCTCATCATCGAATATCCTAATTCCCACTGTCTTGCCCACAAGCCAGCGCATGTCCTCTTCCGTGTCGCCGTTCTCCACGCCGACAAGGACCAGAAGGCCGTTTCCGATCTCCGACACCGTCTTGCCTTCAACGACCACGTTTGCGCGCGACACTCTCTGGATTACCAATCTCATTGTTTTACAATTGTTTAGTTGATTTCATCCGGATTCCTTTCACGGTCTGTGCCGCCAGAAGGGAGTCCTTTATGACCATTCAGGGCGTAAAGTTATGAAAAACTTGATGAGATTGAGGAATATTGCTTGGGGAACATGCGGAATATACCCTCATTATTTGTAACTACGCATCCTTTTTTGAACTGAGATATGCGAAGGGACGCGATAGATTTCGGCTCGGACAACATTCCGAAGCTATTCGGCAAGATGCTCATGCCGACACTTCTCGGCATGCTGTGCATGTCCGTCATGACAGTCATAGACGGTGTTTTCATCGGACATGGGGTAGGAAGCAACGCGCTGGCGGCAGTGAACATATTCTCGCCTTTCTGGCTCCTGATGACGGCCATCGGAATGATGCTTGGCATAGGCTGTTCGGTCGTGTCGTCGATTCACCTGTCCCAGGACAATGTCAAGGCCGCGAGAATCAACATGACCCAGACATTGATCTTCGGGGTGACATTGGCCTTGATCATCACCATACTTGTCGGGGCTTTCAGCACCCAATCCGCCCGCCTGCTCGGATCTTCGGACAGACTGCTTCCGTATGTTCTTGATTATCAACGATGGCTGTCGTTGGCCTTCTGCGCCATGTTCCTCCAGTCAGTCGGACTCCTTATCATCCGTCTCGACGGATCCCCGACCTATGCGATGCTCACCTCCTCCATTCCGGCCATACTCAACATCATACTCGACTATGTGTTCCTTTTCGTCCTGGACAAAGGTCTGGAGGGCGTCGCATTCGCCACGTTCATAGGCTTATGGTTCGGTGGCGGCATGGTGATCTTCTATATTCTTTTCCTGTCCAAGTCAATGAGGCTGTACAGGCTGAAGTGGTCGCTAAAGAGTCTTTGCCTGTTCGCGAGAAACATCGGCTACCAGTTCCGTCTAGGTTTTTCGGCATTTCTCGGCGAATGCAGCATAGCGGTCCTGATGTTCACCGGCAACTTCATATTCATGAAATATTTAGGCGAGGATGGTGTGGCCGCATTTTCAATTGCCTGCTACATAATGCCTTTCATATTCATGACAGGCAATGCCATCTCTCAGTCCGCACAGCCGATAATCAGCTACAACCATGGTGCCGGCAAGAGGGGCAGGGTGGTGGAGGCCCGCAAGGTCGCTTTGGCCACGGCGACCGGCGCCGGTGTCCTCTTGTCGTTGGCGCTGGCTTTCGGGGTGAAATATGTCGCCGCGCTCTTCCTTGACAGCGACGCTGGCGCCTACCGCATCGCTTCCGCCGGCATACCGCTGATGGCGACCGGATTTGTGTTCTACATCGTCAATGTCACGATAATCGGCTATTTCCAGAGTGTCGAGAGAGTGCTGCCGGCGACGACATATTCATTGGCCCGCGGCCTTGTCTTTCTTGTGCCGTCCTTTATCCTCATGCCCCATCTGGCAGGAACGCCCGGCATCTGGCTAGCCCTCCCCGTCTCGGAAGCCATGACCTTCGCCCTGATCGCCGTAGCCCATCTGACGGCAATTACCGCGTCAAGATGATAAAAGTCCACTTTCTGAGATTGGTTGACACTTTTGAGGCGGTTTAACTGATATTCTTTACAAACCTCTGTGTAGGACTAAGTTGTGCTGATAGTTTTATTGGTGAACATCTTTTCACAGTGTAGATGTCGATTAAATTGTTCAGCAGCAGGGGGAGTGTTGGAATGGCGGATAACATGATATGTGATAGTTCTGCATCTTATGGTGATTAGTAACGGGTGGATAGTCGAAGCTGTTACAATAATAACCTCATTGAAATTTTTCCAACAACAGTGGTGTTGATAACAAAAATAAGCAATTTTGTCGGATAAGAGGTGCTTTTTAGGGTAATTTTGTCGATTAAGAAGATTGTTTGTCTAGTTTACTTGTCAGATTGACAACCAGCAAGGGGCAGGTGACTATTACATCAAATGACCGTCTTTATCACAAAGTAATAATTTACAGTGGACTTATTATCTATCTGTTACGCCAGAAACGCAGTAATATGATGACAACAATCATTTCCGTTAATACTCCATAATTATCTTGAGGTACCAGAAGTGATTGTCTTCAATGTCGGTAAAATTTGCTAAATTTGTAAATTGGCAAGATTGATGATAGGAAATGAACAGCTTTACGGAAAACACTCGCGTGCAAGTGCCGGCGGCATTGCACTTATGTCGTCTGGGATATACCTATCTCGATGACATTTCAGATTATAATCCTGACACAAACATTCTGACCGGCATATTTCTTCGCTCACTCAGGCGATTGAATCCCGAATTGGATGAGACTGGAAGCCATCAGATGCTTGACAAGATAGTCGGAATGCTTCGGAATGATGATCTGGGCAGGGAGTTTTATACCTTACTCTCTGCCAACAGTGGTCTTAAGCTTGTCGATTTCGAGAATGCTGACAATAACGAGTGGCACGTTACCACGGAATTTACCTGTGAGAATTCTGACACTGGTGACAGTTTCCGTCCAGACATAACTTGTTTTGTGAATGGGCTTCCGCTTGCCTTCATTGAAGTCAAGAAACCTAATAATCACGACGGGATTCTTGCTGAAAGAGACAGAATCAACAGGAGAATGTCCAACAGGGCATTCAGACGCTTTATCAACATCACTCAGTTGATGATTTTCTCCAACAATCAAGAATATGATAACGACAACCGTGTTCCGATTCAAGGGGCGTTCTATTGCTGCAGCTCAGAGAATAAGGCTTTCTTCAATGTGTTTCGCGAGGCGGATAAAAACTTTGTCTCTTCTTATCCTTATGAAGAGGTCTCAGAAGAACTTGAGAAAAGGGTCCTCAAACATCGCAACTGTGTCGTTATTAAGATTCTTCCTGACTATCAGACTAATAAAGAGCCGTCTACTCCTACCAACAGGATTCTGACATCGATGTTGAGCAAGGAGCGTTTCCTGTTTCTCCTTCGATATGGTTTTGCCTACGTGAACAAGACGACGGAAGAAGACGACGGCAGCAAGGAGGTTTCTTTGGAAAAGCACGTGATGCGTTATCAGCAACTGTTCGCATCTTTGGCCATCAGGAGAAAATTAGCCGCTGGAGTCAAAAGCGGTATCATCTGGCATACTCAAGGGAGTGGGAAGACCGCACTCGCATACTATTCCGTGCGAAGCCTTACGGATTTTTATGCTCAGAGGCAGACTGCCGTGAAATTCTATTTCATCGTTGATCGCATCGCTCTTATGGAACAGGCAAGCGATGAGTTTGCAGCGAGAGGACTGATTGTAAGAACTGCGAACAGCAGGAATGAACTGATGAAAGATTTCAGAAGTATCGACCCTGTGGAGAACAGCGTGGGCAAGCCTGAGATAATGGTCGTCAACATACAGAAATTCAAGGAAGACTCTGAGAAGATCCAGTTGGACAACAGTTACAGCACATCTCTTCAAAGGGTGTTCTTTATAGACGAAGCGCATAGGGGCTACAATCCTGAGGGGAGTTTCCTTGCAAACCTGCTTGAAGCTGATAAGGATGCCGTAAAGATAGCTCTAACAGGAACGCCTCTTCTTAAGGAAGAAAGAGAGTCTTGGCGTGTCTTCGGTGACTATATCGACACATATTATTACGACAAATCAATCTCTGACGGATATACTCTGAAGTTGATGCGCGAGCCTATAGAAACGGTCTATAAGGAAAAGATTAAAAGCATATTGGACAAGTTGGCCGGAGGTGTTGAAATCAAGAAGAGCGACATTGACAAGAACAAGATTCTTGAGCACGAAAGCTATCTGAATGCTCTTCTTGACTACATAATCACCGACTTCCGCCGTTTTCGAGAGGAACAGGATGATGAAAGTATCGGTGCGATGATAGTTTGCAGGACAAATCCACAGGCAAGAGAAATGTATCGTCTGTGGCAGGAGAGATTCTCACGGTCTCTGTATGTCGAGAAGAAACAGGAAGAAAAACTGATGATGCTCGAAGACCCGATGATTTCATATGGTTCTCCCAAGAAGCCTCTCAAGGCTTCTCTTATATTGCATGATGAAGGCGACAAACTTGAGAGAAAGGCCTATATCGAAGGGTTCAAGAAACAGATGTCAGTAGATGTGCTGATTGTCAACCAGATGCTTCTTACAGGTTTCGATGCTCCGAGGCTCAAAAAGCTCTATCTCGGCAGGAGCCTTGACGGACACGACTTGTTGCAGGCGCTTACAAGGGTCAATCGTCCATACAAGGACTTCAAATATGGCTACGTGGTTGATTTTGTCGATATAAAGGAAAATTTTGAGACAACCAACGACCGTTATCTAAGGGAGTTGAACCGCACTGTGGATACGGCGGATGTCCCAGTCGATGCACCAGTAGGTAATGTGATTATCGAGGACAAAGAGGCTGTCATATCCAAGATGAAGGAGATAAAGAATATCCTTTTCAACTTCACCTGTGATAACCCGGAGGTTTTTCGCAAGGAACTTGACGAAATCAGCAGCAAGGATGCTCTCTATGCACTCCGTTCCACTCTTAATGAAGCGAAGGCTATAATCAATCAGGTTAGGGCATTCGGTGACGAGGAGCTTAAGTCAAAGGTTGAAAAACTGGCGGTAGTCGGCATTCCAACTCTGATTTCGGAGGTAAGTCACCGTATCGAACGCATCAATTTGATGGAAAACACCGAGCATATGGCTGATGTTTCGGGCATCATAAACATTGCTCTCTCCGAACTCGATTTTGAGTTCAAGAAAGGTGTCCCGGAGGAAATGAGAATAGTCGTGAATGACATCCGTGAGCGTTGTGACAAGGTGCAGGCCGAATTTGAGGCTAATTTTGACAAGGGAGAGGATAAGTATGTGATTCTTGCCGACCAGTTCCGCGAATACTTCCGCAAGAAGGGCTTCGTGCCACAAAACACGGCGGAGGCGAAGGAAAGCATCGCGTATATGGATACTGTAATGGCAAAAATCCGTGAAATCAACAGACGCAACAATCTTCTGAAGAAGAAGTATAGGGGAGACGAGCGTTTTGTGCGCATCCACAAGAGAATTGAAGAAGAGAATGCGAAGAGGGAGAAGCCTATAATCTCTTCCGGAGAATACGAAATCGCAGAGAATTTGTCACAAATGAAGTCGCAGATAGACAATATGATATACCTTAATTCCCATATTGTCGACAATGAGGATGCCTTCAAAAGGGATGTGCTTGCTATTATAGGCTCCAAGCTGGTTGATATGGGCATACCGGCCACGCTTTCTGACCGCAAATTCATCAACAATCTTATTACAGCAGAATATTTTCAACAGAGAAACTATCTATAAATGAGCGATATAAACATTACAGAGTCAACGGTAGCCCTGATTGATTCACTCAAGAGTACAACGGCAGAGTTCGGTCTTGCGGGAACAGGAAGTGAATACAAGATTGTCATAGAAATCTTCCTTTATAAATTTTTCAATGACAAGTTCGGTTATGAAGCCAAGAAGGACAAGGTCTATGGAGAGCGGTTGAGGCGAGCGGAAAAATGGGATGCCGAATATGACACATTTACAGACGAGGAGGTGGAAGACCTGTTCAGCTATCTTCCATCTTCGGTGCCGAGACTGAAGCCAGAGCACACTCTTGCCCATCTTTACAATGCAACAGGCAAGGGCGATTTCTCAACTCTTCTTGATGCGACACTTATCGACATCGCAAAGATTAATTCTGACACGTTCTCTGTATCCACGTCTGGAAAGAGCCGTGTGAACATTTTTTCGGCGGTTACATCCTATGTGACTGACACGCAGAAACGAGACGAGTTCGCAAAGTCGCTGATGCGCAAAGTGGCTTCGTTCAATTTTGAAGATGTCTTTACCGAAAAATATGATTTCTTCTCAAGAGTGTTCGAGCATCTTCTCAAGGGCTTCAACAATGCGGGAGGAGGGAAATACGCTGAGTATTATACTCCGAGAGCTATCGCTCAAGTAATGGCAAGGCTTCTTGTAGGGGACAACGCTGAACTGCGAGGTGTGACCTGCTACGATCCGTCAGCTGGAACGGGAACATTGCTTATGGCTCTTGCACACCAGATTGGGGAAGATCGCTGTACAATCTATAGCCAGGACATTTCCGAAAAATCCAGTGAGATGCTCCGACTCAATTTGATTCTTAACAACTTCGCGGCTTCGCTCCCCAATGTTGTGCAGGGAAACACCCTCCTTGAACCATCGCACAGAAATCCTGACGGTACGTTGAAGAAGTTTGATTTTATCGTGTCTAATCCTCCGTTCAAACTTGATTTTCCGGAATATAGGGACACTTTGGCAGCTGACGGAGTCAGGTTCTGGGCCGGAGTTCCTAATGCAGTAGCCAAGATAGATCCGGCAAAGCCGAAGATGGCCATCTATACCTGTTTTATCCAGCATGTCATCAATTCTCTGAAATCGACGGGTAAAGGAGCGATTGTCATTCCTACTGGATTTATTACTTCCAAGAACGGGGTGGAGAAAAGGATTCTGGAGAAGATTGTGAACGAAAGGATTGTCTATGGCTGCGTGTCAATGCCGTCTAATGTCTTCGCTACCACGGGTACCAATGTTTCGGTACTCTTTTTCGATAAAGGTGCAAGCTCAGACAAGGTCATCCTTATCGATGCTAGCAAATTGGGTGAGGAGTACAAGGAAGGCAGTAATCAGAAACGACGCTTGAGGGATTTTGAGGTGGACAAGATTGTGGAGGTATTTCAGAACAAGGAGAGCGTCGATGATTTCTCCGTTGCAGTAACCTATGACGAGATTAAGGAGAAAGGTTATTCCCTTTCCGCCGGGCAGTACTTCGATATCAAGATTGACTATGTGGATATTACCGAGGAGGAATTCAATAAGAGAATGGCCGGTTATAAAGCTGAGCTTACAGCGCAGTTTGAAGAAAGTCACCGGCTGGAAGCGGAGATAATGAAGCAGCTGGATAGTCTTAAATTCAATGAATGAGAAAAAAGAGAGTCGCCAATCTTACGAGCGGCGACTCTCTAACGGACGAGATGAAGCTAATACTCACCTACTTTTTGCGGTAGTGGGCCATTACATAAACTTTCTTGCCTCTGATCACTCTAAAGTGGCCGCGGACAAGTACTTGTTTACGAAAAGCTTCCTTGTGATCATCATCAAGGCGCTTTTCCAAGCTGATAGTAATTTGGATTTTCATTTAACAAAATGTTTGATAGCAAGATTGGAAGCTGAAAGCGGCTTAGTGAAAGATTACTTCGCCCGTTATACTAAAAAAACAGGGCAGAATATTAAATTCAAACCCTGTTATTCTATCAGCTTGGAGCTTGCCTCTCCTTGCTTTGAAAATCCAATGGCAAAGGTAAAAAGAATTATTTGATTTGCAAAATATTAAGAAATGGGATTACAGTTGTGTCAATTGTGCGAAATTGCATATTTTGTGACAGATAAAATTCCACTGGAGAATGTACTGCTCACTGATTATGTTACAACAGACTCTTTACTTCCGAATAAAGAAGGACGATGTGTCGCGCAAAATCTTCCTCCGCAGAAGTGTGCTCTTACTCACTATAAGTGTGGCGATGTTTTAGTCGCTAATATTCGTCCATATCTTCAATACTTCGGTAAAAATTTACCGTACTAAAAAGTTAAATAATGGAAGCCGGGTGACCGGTTCCGCTATATAAAAGTTCATTGAAATACTGTCAA
>ERZ780095.612-NODE-612-length-9792-cov-19.4207_pt1 | contig 9792 bp, 23 predicted proteins | sample MGYA00511574_ERZ780095 | MGnify/ENA primary metagenome ERZ780095 (study PRJEB29588, sample SAMEA2153837) | human gut metagenome | biome: human gut; feature: human-associated habitat; material: faeces | place: Denmark | collected 2008/2010 ...
TCATATCCGTGAGGTCACGAAAATGATTGCTTTTTCGCATGGATTGCGGTTATTTTTTGTGGTTTGATTCGGCTGCTTCAAATGTTTTTATGCATGTTTCCATCATCTGTAGCAGTGCATCACGCTTTTCTTTATCGAGAGATAACCATTTTTGAGTTGCAATCTCTTCTCTTTGGGTTGGGGTAAGTTCGTTGCTTTTTTGGCTATCACGACCAAGCAGATAATCTGTGGTTACACCGTAGAAGTCAGCGAGTTTTTGCAACGTATCTGTACTTACATCTCGTTGCCCGTACTCATATGTAATATAAGCACGTTCTGTGATACCGATTGCATCTGCCACTTGCTTTTTTGTCAGCTTTTTTGATTCCCTTAAAAGTTTCATTGTGTCTTTTAATTCCAAGGTATCATCACCCCCTTTTCAACACTTTCTGGTCTTCCACCGCCCCAAGGGTTGTGGATACGGTCACGCTGTCCGCCTGCTCCTGCCGGCTCTTCGCCGCATCGCCCAGCTGAACCAGCACATCCATCAAACAAGCCCGAATCTCCGGCGGCAGGCTCATGTATTTGTTGATTACGTCCTCTTCGCTCTCTTTGCTGAGGTTGAGGTCTGCGAACGGATTCGGAGCAGGCTCTCGCCCAAGCAGATAGTCAACAGTAACATGATAATGATTTGCGATTTTAGTAAGCATTTCAATGTTTGGCTCTCGTTTACCATATTCATAGCTTGCATAAGTGCTTTTTGCTATATTTAATGTGTCTGCTGTTTCTGCCATCGATTCGCCCGACTTTTCTCTTAATGCTTTCAGCACGTTAAACCATGCCATTTTATCACTTCCTTCCCACTTTTTATTGTATCACAAAATGTGCACGGTGTCAAGAAAAATTCTGTTTATTCGTGCTCATTATGCAAACTACACAAAAAAATCGTTTGCTTTTTGTGTAACTTTTTATCGTTTTTCTGTTGACATCGTGCACAAAACGTAGTATAATATAATTACAGTCGAGGACGAAACGTAGTATAATATAATTACAGTCGAGGACGAAACGTGAACGACTGAAAACCACAGAAAGGATGGTGAGAACATGGAAGACAAAATAAAAAAGCTTGCTAAGCTGGTTGGTCAACTTAGCAAGCTGGCACTGAAAATCATCGAATTACTTACTTATGCAACAGTCATCGAGCTTTCAGTGAAAACCATGATTGAACTCTGGAAGTAACCACAATTCAATCAAGAACCGAACACAAAGTACGCGGGGCGAAATGCCCTGCGGAAATGTGTCTGGTTATAGTATACCACAGAAAGGGGGTGATGTCAATGCGGAAAGCGATTTTTCAGCTTGTTTGGGAATGCACAAAGCTGATTGGATTGACGGGGGTTATTGTGGCATTTATTGCAGCAATGATTCGGATTGCAACCATGTAAGACAATATTGGAAAGGAAGTATGTAACATGAACAACAGCTTACAGGTCGTTGAAACCAACAACCAACGGGTACTGACTACCGCACAGATTGCGGAGCAGTATGGAACGGACACTCGTATAATCTCTAACAACTTTAACCGAAATGAAAAGCGGTATGTTGAGAGCAAACACTATTATTGCCTGACTGGGGATGTGTTAAGAGAATTTAAGGCGAATCATCAATTTGATGATTTGCGACCAAACACAAATAAATTCTACCTTTGGACAGAAAAGGGAGCGTTGATGTTGGCAAAGAGCCTGAACACCGACAAGGCATGGGAAGCGTATGAGTGCTTGGTAGATACCTATTTCAGCGTACGGGAGCAGGGACAGCTTCCACAGCGTCCAGACCGGACAAAGGCTCTGGAAGTGAAAGAGATGAACGCCCGTGTGCGGATGTCGAACCAGTTCTTGAAGCTTGCCAACGCAGAAACCACGCTGTCCAAAGATTACAAAAGCATTCTGATTGCAAAGGCTGCGGAAGTGCTTGCAGGGGAAGCGATTTTGCCGATGCCAAAGTCGGAACAGAAAATGTATACCGCTACAGAAATCGGGAAGATGTTGGGTGTATCTGCTCAGAAAATCGGACGGCTTTCCAGTCAGAACGGCATGAAGACGGAAGAATATGGCGAGTTCTATAAAGACAAGTCGCCTTATTCCTGCAAAGAAGTGGATGCATTCCGCTATAACGAAAAAGCAGTTGAACGGTTTAAGGAACTGCTGTAAAGGATTGTTGTGGGTAAAAAAAGAGCCACAGAAAAATTCTGCGGCTCTGCCCACGCCAGAAAGCCTTCTGCGGTGTCTTTGACGGTTATCGCACAAGTTATGCCGTAGCGGTCACAAATCGCTCTGAACGCTGCCTGTGCCCTCTCAGTTGCTACTGGCAAATCGTCCACAAAAATAATGTTTAACATGGTTTATCGCCCTCTGATTAGGGTACGACAAACCGAAAAAAATAAACATTATTATTTTATGTACATTTTTCCATTTCACAGGCAAAAAGATGCGTTCGTCAGATAAAAGGGCGATTTGGTCAGATAACCTTTGATTTTGGCGTGGGGGTGTGATATGGTGGTTGTAGTGGGACGGTTCATTCATATCCGTGAGGTCACGAAAATGATTGCTTTTTCGCATGGATTGCGGTTATTTCTTGGAGTTCTTCAACGATTTTACAAGGGCTTCGACCATATCGTATAAAATTTTCTGTTCTGCATCGTCAAGCTTTGCGTACTCTTCTGCAATCTTCTGTTGTTTTTTGCTTGGTGTCATCATGTTTGTGCATCTTCCAAGCAGATAATCGGTCGATACTCCATAAAAATCAGAAAGTTTGATTAGCATATCCGCTGTCGGAACTCTTTTGCCTGTTTCGTAATTTTGATATGTGCCTATACTTATTCCTGCTGCATCGCAGAAGTCTTTCATATTAGTATAGCCTTTAGATTTTCGCAGCATTCGCAAAATATCTTTTGTTTGTAAGCGTTCCATTCTATCACCTCTTTTCATACAATTGTATTATATCATACGTTCGCATCAATGTCAAGCGAAATTTAATTGTAAAAAATAAACAAAAGCATTTATTTCAAATTGTGCAATCATACAAAAAGCGTTTTTTTGATGCAACGTATTGACAAATAAACACGAACGTGCTATACTAAAACCACAGTCGAGGACAGGCAGCGGAAAACCGAAAGCCACGAGCCAGCGGAAAACCGAAACGCTCGACTGCAAGCCAAAATGGAAAGGAAGTATGAACGATGAACACAATGATTCAGATTCACTACGAGAACGCAGACCGTCCGACCGTATCGGGTCGGGAACTGTGGGAGGCTCTGGAAGTGAAAACCGCTTACAAGGATTGGTTTCCGAGAATGTGCGAGTATGGATTTTCAGAAGGAGTAGATTTCAACCCGCTCAATTTTGAGCAGGTTCGTATGGAGGGACAACGGAAAGTCTCAAGAGAAATCACCGACCACCAAATCACCATTCCCATGGCGAAAGAGTTGTGCATGCTTCAGCGGACGGAAAAGGGGAAGTTCTGGCGGCAGTATTTTATCAATGTTGAAGAGAAGTGGAACAGCCCCGAAGCAATCATGGCGAGAGCCTTGCAGCTGTCAAATGTAAAGATGAAGCAGCTGGAAACGACCGTCAGCGACCTACAGAAGCAGATGGAACAGGACAAGCCAAAGGTTTTATTTGCCGACAGCGTGACCGCATCGAGCAGCAGTATTCTGATTGGCGAACTTGCAAAGCTGATTAAGCAAAACGGCGTGGATATGGGGCAAAAACGACTGTTCCAGTGGATGCGGGAAAACGGCTATCTGATTAAGCGGTGCGGTTCGGAATACAACCTGCCAACACAGCGGAGCATGGAACGTGGCTTGATGGAGATCAAAGAAACCAGCGTGATCCATTCCGGCTATACGACCATCAGCAAGACCCCGAAAGTCACCGGAAAAGGGCAGGTCTATTTCATCAATCTGCTGGTCGGGCAGAAAACCGAAACGCTCGACTGAAATTAAAAGAAGGTGGTGAAATAATGAAAAGCGATGAAAAAAAGGACACCCTGTATCTGTGCGACCCACAGAAAAACACAGAGTGCCCAAAAGGAAATTGTCAGATTCCTGACGGCTGTTTTCTTACGATAAAGAAAGAATTTGCCGTAACTGATAAAAATGGGAAGCCTATAATTGGGATTGAATTACATCAAGAGCAATCTTCCCAGCAATAGACATCAACGAATTGAGCGATGTGCATCCTAATTTTTTTGCAATTGATTTTGTTCTACTCCAGATACTATTGTTTCTAACATTGTCAAGAAACTGATGTCCATCGTAGGTTAAGCTGGAATAAATGCACATGTAAATGCTATTATCTGCATTCATTATTTGTGCATTTATCAATCCACCTTGTTCTGCTTTTAAAGTTGTATATGCGATTACATTTTTTGGAAAGTCCGGCAGTGCTTTTTCCATATCATCGAGTGTCATAGATTGGTAGTTTAGATTCTCATCGATATTTTCAAATTCTTCGAGTTTTAACAACAATGACCGTAAGCAATCGTAGTTTAACTTCATATCATTCACCCCCTTTCCAGTCAATTTTATCACAATTTGACAGGAAATACAACACCTGCTGACCTATCGGCAACACGGGGGACGGTGTGGCAGCATCGTAGGCAATTACCTCCTAACTTTGCCTTTATACTAACACGCTTCTGAGCCGTTGAGCGTATCAGCGGCATCCCAGCCCGTAAGGGTAATAAATTATGAAAGGATGTTGTTTTATGGCAAACCCAATTCAGGCAATGCAGACAACAGGAACCATTGACCCTGTCAAGTTTCTGCAACTGTATCAGGAATTTCAGACGTTAGACGAATACGCATTTGAGTATGTTCTTGGACTGGTTAAAGGTCTGGCAGTCGCTAAGAGCATGGCAGCATTAAGAAAACAGGAGGAAAGCAACCATGAATGAAATCACATCATGGAACTATGAAGGGGCAGAAGTCAGAACAGTACAAATTGATGGAGAGCCATGGTTTGTACTTGCTGACATTTGCAGAGAATTGGAAATCAGCAATTCAAGAATGGTTTCCGAACGATTGGAAAGCGATGAGCTGATGTCAGCCAAACTTACATCAGGTGGACAACGGCGAGAAATGACAATCATCAATGAATCCGGTTTATACACTGTGATTCTCCGGAGCGACAAGCCACAAGCAAAACCATTCCGGAAATGGGTGACATCCGTTGTGTTGCCCTCCATCCGGAAAACCGGAAGTTATTCGGCGCAACAACCGAATGCCTTTGAAAACTTGTCCCCACAGTTGCAAGTTCTGATTCAGATGGAAACCCGTCAGAAACAGATAGAAGCCCGTCAGGCAGAGCAGGCAACCGCACTTGCAGGGCTGGAACAGAAGTTGCAGAATACCTGCGAGGTCATCGCTCTGGACAAGACCGCATGGAGAAAAGACAGCGAACACCTGATTAACAAGATTGCACGGGCAACCGGAGATGGCTATGGCGGTATTCGGCTGCTTTACGAGGAAATCTATCGTTCCATCGAATCCAGAGCAGGCGTTTCCCTGAACACCCGTCTGACCAACAAGCGGAATCGAATGGCTGGCGAGGGCGTTTGCAAGTCGAAACGGGACAAGCTGACACGGGTTGACATCATTGCAGAGGACAAGAAGCTGATTGAAATCTATGTGGCAATCGTCAAAGAACTGGCTGTGAAATACGGCGTTTGTGCGTGAGAGGGAGTGAGAATATGAACACACAGATTCAAGCGTACATCGAGCAGGACACGGAAAAGGTCGCTGACTTGATTGCAGCATATCCGCAGAACATTCCGGTGCATGCTCTGGCGAAGTTCCTGCACTGCACACCGGAAAGTGTCCGCTCCATGCTGGAGACAACCAATTCTTTCGGCATTGCGTGGCGGCAGGCTGGCAGTGTGAATCGGGGCTTTTTAGTCCCAACGGCGGTATTTGTCCGCTGGTATCTGCGGATGATGTAAAGGGGGGGGTGAGAACATGCTGGAAAGTGGCTATGTTATATTGCCACGGTCGTTTTTTCGGGACTGGGAATGGTCTGACGATGCGAACACAGTAGCCGTTTTCTTTCGTCTGATCATTGAGGCAGATATTGCCCCGAACACATGGCATGAGATTGAAGTGCCACGGGGTGGAATGGTTTCCAGTTATGCGAAATTGGCAGAGAAAACAGGGCTGTCAGTAAAGCAAGTGCGAACCGCTATCAAACACTTAGAAATGGCAGGGTATGTGGCAAGGACGACATACGCAAAATGTACCGTATTTACGGTGAAAAACTTCGATCTGTTTCAAGCAGGGGCAAGCATTGGGGCAAACAGTGGGCAAGGTGAGGGCAGGCAAGAGGCAAGCAAGGGGCAACAGAATAAGAAGATAAAAGAAGATAAAGAAGATAATAATCTTTCTTTCTTAGATGCAGCAAGGGGAAAAAACGCTCCAACATTCGAGGAAATTCAAACGTATGCGGAAGAAAACGGAATCTTGACAGACTTACAACGATTTTTTGATTACTATGAAAAGCGTGGATGGAAAACGAAAAACAATGATCCAATTACAAATTGGAAATCAACTTTGCGATATTGGGCAAAGAGGGATGGGAAATACAAGAAGAACGGAAGCAAAAAGAAACAGCAAGACATACCGGTATCAGAAAACGCTGAAGCTTATGCAAGCCTGATCTATAACTTAGATGAACCATACATAAAAAATCCCTGTTGCGGAGAGAAGCAACAGGGTGTGTAAGGAGAAATAAATTGGAATTACACCGAAAGGGATCGGTAAGGTTATCATACTCCTTTTCGGGTTCGGTGTCAAGCAAAAAGGAGGAAAAGTTTGTGGAAGGAGAAGACATTTTTGCAGTGGTCTGTGTGCTGGGAATGTTCGGAGCGACTGCATATCATATTGCAATGCAAATCAAAAGCAACTGGCAAGAGCGGCACAGAGAACCGCAGAAGCCAACACCGGCAGAACAGAGCAAGCAGATCTATGGATTTAACTTTTACGATGTGTCCCACGGGATTGACAGCACGGTAGATATTCGGGAGCATCTCGAGACGCTCCAGCGGCTACAAACCAAGATTGATTTGAGCCGGGAGAATCTGTGTGGAAATTATCGGGTGGTACAGATCCAGTGGCACGATGATGTGCAGAACAGGTATCTGACCTATGATTTTCCTGTATCGTACGGAGAGAATGCAGCTCTTTTAGAGCAGTTAGTCTGTGCGGAAAAGCAGCGGTTGACCACTTCCCTGTTCAGCGAGATTCAGAAAATGAGCCAATACGGCGAAGTCAAAACCGTGGACAAAACCGAGAGGGGAGCAGGGGAGAGGGGAGAAAAAAAGCGTGAGTGAGATCAAGTTTTGCAAGGATTGCGGATGCGTCCTTGGGACACGGGAAACGCTGGGGCGGCAACGGTTTAACAGCCTGAAACGCTGTCCGGAATGCCAGTCCATACACCGGAAATTGCAGAAGGCAGACTACCAGAGGGAATATCGAGAAGATGCCCGAACCATCCGCCGAAAGCAAAAAGAAGAAATCGTCAGGCTGTCGAGAATATCGGATCTGCAAGCGGAAATCATATCCCGATTGAGAGAAGAACTAAAAGATATGGAAAGGAAGAACCAAACATGAATGCATATGCACGATTGACGGCATTGGAAAATGCAATCAAATCCAGAATCCTGCTGTACAGTGAACAGCTGTTCGCTGACATTACAGATGATTCCATGTTCCTGAACGAACTCTATTACCTGCTGGGAAAAAGAGAGGAACTCTTTCAGGAATTGGGATGCTCTTATAACCAGACGAAGGAGGAAGAGAAATGAAAAAGATTCTGAAGCTGAAAGCAGTCCTGTATGAAGACCATCAAATCAGCTGCCGTGCTGTGTTTGGCGGTGCGAATGCAGCGGAAACGGGTGCTGCATTGTGTACGCTTGTTTCCAATGTAGCAGAGCACATTTTTCCAGATACGGAAGCACAGAAGCAATTCATTTATGATATTTCCCGTGCATTGCGGGAAGTGCAGGACGAGAGAGGAAATATTGAAGCATGACGAATGTGGTTGTAATCACAGGAAGGCTGTGTGCGGATCCGGAATCACGGCAGACACAGAGCGGCACGGCGGTTTGCCATTTCCGGCTTGCGGTCGGCAGAAATCGAAAGGTGGAAGGAAAACCGGAAGCAGACTTTATCAGCTGTGTATGCTGGGGCAAGACCGCAGAGTTTGCAGTTAAGTATTTACATAGGGGCGGTATGATTACCGCCGAAGGTCGGCTACAGAATGCGGACTATACCGACAACAACGGCGTGAAGCACTATGCAATGGAAGTCAATGTGGATCAGCTGAACTTCTGCGGTGATGGAAAACCGTCAGGGAATGCACAGCAAGCCGCACAGGGCGGATATTATGATGGATATTACGAGCAAGCACCGCCACCGCCGCCCGTAGTTCTGCGGCGGTAAGCGATGGCGAAAGAGAAACGCCCATACGGAACGCCACGAATTGAAATCCGGAATGGATACAAGTATGCGGAATGTGCGTGGTGCAAGCAGTGGTGGAATGTATCCTGGCAGTTTTCGGGCTGGTATTTATGCCCGAAATGCCGCCGGAAATGGGAAAGGAGCAGGAAAGATGATCAGATGCTTTTTGATACTTACTTTGGCTGTCATGATTAAGGTTGCTTTTGACATCCACAATCACAAGGTGGATGTTCGGACTGCCGAAGCAGGGGCAAAACTGGAACGGATTCCGAAAGGGGAAGACGTATGAAGCAGAAAAAAGAAGCGGAAGTGCCGAAGAACCGGCAGCTTCTGAGCATGGCAATTGAGCTGGCAGCACAGTCTGAACGGCTGGTCTTGCTGAATGAGGTCGGATGCGTGGATGATGTCATTCAGGCTGCGGAGCGTCTATGCGTAAAGTTGGGCAATCTGATTGCCTTTGCAAAGGATATACAGAGAGGAGCAAATCAGCATGACCTTGAAGGAATGCATGAAGAAAAAGAAACCGTACATGGTGCATGAAGAAGCGATCGGCGGTGTGGATGGCTGCCCGAGCAGTCAACCATTCCTGCATTGCGAAAAGGGACTGTGTGAGCAGGACGACAAGGGACGGGGCAGCACATGGACAAGTCTTTGCACATACTGCTGGAATCAGCCAATGCCTGCTCCGGACGATATACCGAAGCAGTGCTGCCGCTGTAAAATCAGCGGTGTGCCACTTATGAAATCAGCAAACGGCGGTCTGTATTGTGCAGACTGTGCCGGATTTTTAAAATAACAAGCGAGAGGGAGAAATAATCATGAAAGACTACATTGAAACGCAGTATAAGAATCTGGACTTTACGATTCCGGATGATTACGTCAGCCGCCGGGAAGTGTATGCGATGCTGGACTACATCGGCGGAACGGATGCAGATGAAGCATATTTTCAGGGATGGGATGCAGCGATTGATGAAGCGTGCAGCCTGCTGAATGATGTGGATTCTGCGATGGGATGGACACCGGTTGAAGAAGAACCGCCGGAGGAATCCGGAACGCTGTTGGTGACACGCTACAACAAGCTGACCGGATTTCGGGAAGTGTGTGTTGCACAGTATTGGGCGGTTGACAAGCGGTTTGTGGTGATGCGAGCAGGCGATGTTGGAATTGACTTGCTGGATGATGTCGTGGCGTGGATGCCGTTCCCAAAAGCGTATGGAGGGAAAAGCGATGAGTGAGAGAAGAAATAAAATTATTTGTATTTCCTGCATGAAGATTACGACATAAATAAAGAGGAATCCTGC
>ERZ780095.615-NODE-615-length-9764-cov-3.3747_pt1 | contig 9764 bp, 8 predicted proteins | sample MGYA00511574_ERZ780095 | MGnify/ENA primary metagenome ERZ780095 (study PRJEB29588, sample SAMEA2153837) | human gut metagenome | biome: human gut; feature: human-associated habitat; material: faeces | place: Denmark | collected 2008/2010 ...
AAATTTTGATGAGTCGGACGCAGAAATTGAAGGGATTGTCTGCTGCTTCGCTCAGTATAAAAACATTAAACGACAATCCCTAAATAAAGCCAAATTATGACAGACGGTCAACGCATATCGATAATTAAAATGATAATAACACACACTCTTTTTTTAGGAGAATTGAGAAAGGAGTGTGATGGGATCATTGAATTTCTGGAGATGATTTGGGAATTGCGTACTATGCCGTCTGACGATAATAGGTTTTCTACAGCATACGAAGACGCATGGCAGCACCTGGTTAATAATGATGATTGGAGTTATGAATACACATTTCTTGACCGTTTTCCATCCTGTTATAAGGACGAAGAAGCGTTTAATAAGTTTGTAAGTTTTAGTGTCCATCCTTCTCTTTTCTCTAATGAAGTAGAGCGCTGTCAACTTGTGGATGCCATTAACGTTGAATTGGCAAAAATAGGTTACCACTTAGTGGCTACTGACTATTTCGAACAACGTGTTGTATACAGTATTGCTCCAGCCACAGATGTACACGATCAGTTGCCAGAGGATATAGCAGAGAATAACTATCCTATTTATTTTAATTTTAAAGGAGAGAAGAATTATCCTTGTTTCGAATTGGTGGAGGACGAATGGAATGACTGGTTCACTTATAGGACTAAGTTTACTCTCGAATATTGCGGTGGGGCTGGTGTTTGCATAAAGCTGGGATCCTTGAAACTGATGAAACGGGAAGTGAATGAAACTGCAAAGGCACTTCCGAATAGTTTCTTCAAGTTAACAGATGATTGTTGTTCAATAGGCATGGACTACTCTTACTATGACACACTGAAAAGCTTGTTTAAGACAAGTTATCAGAGTGTCCTATATGCCTTAAGAGACACTGCGGTATTCCCGTCAATCTATGAGCAATTTGAAGATGATCCATGTTTTAATAATTCCCTCATACGGCAGGAGCCATATAACTCTAACCCTGCACCACTACTGGATTCGGTACGCTGGAGGTTACAAGGTGTGAATGTGGAGAGCTATTATAAATTCAAATATTCCTTCAGACCTTATTACTCAGAAGATAGGGAAGAGAATTATATCACGCTGGATTTTGACTTTGCCTACAATGTCCCTTTTGAACAGAGAATCTACGGGGTGATAGGAAAAAACGGAAGTGGCAAGACAACGATGTTGTCCATGATGGCGCAATCCTTTCAGTCTGCTGGAGATAGGCGGATAATGCCAAGGAAACCTCTATACAACAAGGTGATCTCGATATCATTTAGTGTGTTTGATACATTCCCGCTGCCTGCTGGTAATGCCCGTTTTAATTACAGATATCTGGGCTTGAAAGATAAGAAAGGGGATGTGCTGCAAGGATTAAGGTCGAAGCTTAGAATTCACCTTGAGGGTATCAATGCCAAGCAACGTACCCGCCAATGGTTTTCTTTTTTGAAAGAGGTGTTACATGAACAATTGACTGAGATACTGCCTCAAGAGGGGGCTTCTAAAGAAATTGATGTTAATAAGGTTATGAAAAGCTTGGAGAAGTTCAGTTCTGGGGAGAACCTGCTGATGTATATCTTTTCCAGTTTGCTTGATGAGATTAAACAGAACACTTTAATTCTGTTTGATGAACCGGAAATGCATCTGCACCCTAATGCCATTTCCTGTTTAATACAATACATGTATAGGCTGTTGGATTATTACAACTCTTTCTGTATCATGGCTACGCATTCGCCTCTGGTTATACAAGAGATACCATCAGATAATGTGATTATCTTCCGGAGAAATGGTGATTCACTGGTTGTTCAACCTCTACCATATGAGACATTCTCGCAAGATCTAACAACCGTAACAGAAAGTGTTTTTGGCGATACAAGTTCCAACCGTTACCACTATAGGATATTAAGACACCTGGCTGAGAAAGTCGGGGATTATGATGCAATATTAAAGATGTTAAACAATAGCGACAGGCCGGTGCCACTAGGAACCAGAATGTTGCTGAAAAGTTTGTTGGAGGAGAGACATGCATAATCTAATACCCTATTCAGGGGATGTCTTTGCGCTATATAAAGAGGCAGTAGATAGGAAGAAGAACGGAGAAGTCAAAGAGCGATTGGTGAAGGCAAATAATGTGATTCAGGCTTATTATGCTGAATTTGATAAACATTTTTCAGCTCGTACCTTAAGGTCTATTGCATCAGGAAGAGTAGCAGCACCTTTGAGTGGAGACCTCTATGACATGTATGGCTTTGAGGCTGCCATTGTCAAAAAGGTCAAGACTTGGCTTAAGGCAAATAATCCTGTTACGGTATATGGCATCTGTCAGTTCTGCGGGTTGAAGCAGTTTGATACAATGGACCATATATTGCCACATAAGCAATATGTTGAGTATTCGGTTCATGCAAGGAATCTTATACCATGCTGCGCAGATTGTAACCGGACTAAGAACGAACGTGAAGTCTTGAATCTTTATCAGGACACTTTGCCAAGCGTTGAGTATCTAATTATGGATGTGGTACCGAATGGGGATACCATTGATTTTAGGTTCCACTTGGATAATTCCAAAAATCTAGTTCCCGCAGAGCTGTACGCCAAAATTTGTGACCACTTTGACAAACTGGACTTGTGTGCAAAGATGAGGACGCAAGCCACCACCCAGTTGGCTCGTGTTGTTGTACAGATAAATACGCAGTATGTTCGCTATGGTAAAGATGCTGTAGTGGAGGCAGTGAATGAGGAACTAGATGGATTAAGGACGGCGTATGGCTATAACTCCTGGGAGGTCGCGTTTAAGAAGGGGTTAATCAACAGCCCAGTGTTCTGGGAGTATTATTCAAAAGGCTTGCTTAGATAAGGACATGATGATATGGACAATAGTCAAGAATATTACGATGCTTACAAAAAACACCATGTGTTTGATGAAATAGACCACATGATGGAGTTTTATGACTGCATCTCATACTCATCTTCATCTTTTATCCCTAATGGAACACCGAATATTGGCAACTACGAAGCAAATATATATCAGTCTATTCGAACTACGCTTAATAGTATTAAGATTCTTCTCGGAGTGAGACATATCTCAGATGCCTTCGTTTTAATCAGAAAACTCTTTGATACTGTACTTGCAAATATTTACCTGGACGTGGTCAGGGAGGATGAATTTGATTGGATGAATAGTTCGGTAGTGAAGGATTTAGATGAATGGCTAAAGAAAGAACACCGGATTCCCAGAACGGAACGGATTCTTAAAGTCTTGAAAAACTCGAATACAACAAAGGAGCTTTATCCCTGGTTCGGGTGGGATACTTACCTGAAGACAAATAGAAGTATATTGGATAATTATGTTCATGTTAACAACTATGGGAGTGTTTTATTGAACTGTCCGGATTTATTCATTCAAGACCGCGAGGAGCAATTGAAGAATGCCTCAATCATGCTGAATCAGATTATGATGATTCATCTAGCATTCACGTTCTATATGAACGCCCCATACATGACGTCTTCAGATTACATGGATTATAGTGAAATAGACATGGCGTCTCCGCAAGGCAGTGAATGCTGGTTGGCCCCCTTTGCGCAGCAAGCTTTTGATATATTCCTTAAGCCTCACGAGAAGTTGGCAATGTTCATCAAAGAGCATTGTCCTATGGATATAGAGATGAAGCAAAAGCAAACTATGCATTTCGGATCATCCGAGATGCTATAGGCTTATGAAGGTGTAGTTGGGAGGTGCCGAATAGGGCGATGTTGGGGACTGGGAGTTGGGGTAAGGAATTGGGTGGCGGTAGCATTGACATTGACTTTAATCTTCTGAGTGGAAGTTGGGAGGTGCGTGTGGCTCGCTTTTTTTTGCGGTGGAGGCTGGATGAGGGAGTTGTATTATTGAGATTTTTGTGGAGAGGGTTTAGGGCCTTTCCTTAAAACGTTTTATTGGGTGATTTGGGGGTGTGGTTGTTTCGGAAGGTGTCGGATGTGTTCGGGATAGTGCTGCGGTGTCAAAAGGGTCAAGGCTGGACGACGCGGACGGAAATCCTGTGCTTCTTGTTCGGCAGCCACATGGTGGCGTGCAGTTGGCTTGGAGGGTGTTTGTTGTGGGGAAACAGACTGAAATCTGGAGTGGACGGTGGGACGGTTATAGAATTGAAATTTTTTTGAGTTGGACGCGGTGATTTCGGGGGACTGTCCGAAAAGTAGTTGATTGATACATATTAGGAACAGATTATAAGTACATTGTCAGACTCACTGTATGATATAGAGAATTTCTGTATGGATAATGAAACAAGAACGTCATTAGGACGACGCTTCCCTGATTTATTCTGGAATATTCATAGTAAAAATGAAGAGTAAATATGCAGTGTATTTAAAAGACATCAAATATTGCTTTTGTATTTTTTGTACTAACAATCAAAATTTATTGATATGAAGATTAAGTTCAAGGACGGAGAAGAGAATATCCCTATAATAGAAAACGCAGATCTATCAGAGACTTCTATATTTAAAAATCAATACATTCTTGCGAATAAAATATTCAAGACTCTAAAGAAAGATGCTAACGCTCGGAAGTATAATAATATCATTAGCTTCTGCGGTGATCGTGGCACAGGAAAGACCTCATGCATGATGAGTTTTAGAAAACAATGCATGAGTTCGTATGAAGACTGTTTCTTTATTAAGGAAATCGACCCATCCTTTTTCGATGAAACACACAACATTATCGAGCTCACTGTAGGAAATATGTATTCTGTTCTGACTTCTGAGCAGGAATATAACGACAATGTTCGTGACAATCTTGTATGTCAGTTTAACAAGGTCATGATATATATGAAATACCTTGCAAAGCCAGAAGATAAAGAGCACTACTATGATGGGTTACAAGAATTAGAGGCTTTGTCTGTGGGATTGACTCTTAAAGAAAGTATTGAGACCTTGGTAAATCGATTCCTTGAGTATGTAGGAAGAGATTATTTAGTTATAACAATAGATGACCTGGATTTAAATATTCAAGGAGCATACCTTATGTCTGAGCATATACGTAAATATTTGACCAATCAAAAATGCATCATCATGCTAAGTGTTAAGGTAGAACAACTTATCAATGCTGTTCAGCGTAATATGCAATATATCCAACAGGTTGACGCTAAAGACAGCCATGAGATGGCAGTAAAATATGTAACAAAACTAATCCCTGTAAGTAGTCGCGTAAATATGCCCTTGTTGGAGGATTATTGTGATTATGAGTTGGAATACATTTACAAGGATGATGACGGCAATGATAAAGCGGAAGAATACCATTCGGTAAAGGAGGCAATTACCCACTCCATTTTTTGGAGAACAGGCTATTTGTTTTATAACAGCCATGGTCGTAGTTCTCTGATTGTCCCCAAAAGTTTACGTTCTTTACGTCAATTGATACATTTGTTGTATAGAATGCCTCTACACGACAAAGATAAACCAGAGGAACACAAACAGAACCAGAAACAATTTAAGCAATATTTCTTCAATACATGGACTCAACAGTTGAGAGAAGAATATCGTGTAATGGCACATAAACTTGTGGAGATAGAATCGGACATAGCTTTTAATAAGGCTGTAATAGCAAATTTAATGCAACTTCCCCAATTACAGAATAGTACAAGATTTCGTGCCATTGCCGATACTGCAAATTATGCATATAATATATCCTTAGGTGATGTTATGCGCATTTTAGAGTATATCAGTCAAGATGAGAGCGATGTTCAGTTGCAACTCCTATTGTTTTTCGTACGTTCCTTATATTCTATAAAAATGTATGAAAACTATGATTATATTACAGAGAATATATCTTCAAACCTACATCCCAAGCCAACGAATGCTGAACAAGTAGGAGAAATTTATTCCTCAGACATATTGTTTGATACATCTAACAAAATGCAGAAGTTGGTAAATGGCCAGTATTTCAGCTTTGAGCCTGATGAAGTTCTCCCACCTCAGACGATAGAAGGAGCAAAGAACCAAAGTCGCGATTACAAATTAATAAATGGTGGTGTATTGATTGATGAAATTAGCAAACTAAGAGATAATCAAAATAATGTTGATGAGGATTTTAAAAAGAGATTCCAGTTGGTTGAGTTTTTTATATTATCTGTATCGCGTGCGGCAAGCATAAAAACAAAGACTGATACTCTCGAACTGAAACGTAATACATTTGAGCCATCGTATTTATTACCTTTTAATCCTTCAGTCAAAAACTTGGTATTTGATGTCCTATCACCTTTCTATAATATATTAAACTTGGAAAAGACATACAATCGTTTTGACAGTTGTTTTAATCAAGATGGGAATAATCTTTCCATTTATGATTTTGCAAAGTCACAAGATTGGAGCCTACTAAACCAATTATTAAGAAGTAACGATAGGAACTATGTCGATGATACCACTCATGGATTCTTGTCCGATGCTATCATACGCAATGCAGAGGTCTTGATAGCATTATCAGAGCGTATCAAAAGTGTACGTTTCGAGAGGTTTTCTGGCAATAACAAGGAATGTATCAGGGCTTTTTATAAAAAGATTCGAAATACCGGTATGAGTACATATCCTAAGATGAAAGAAGAAGCACCGTATCAGATTTGCTTTATGTTTTTAGATGCTTTAGATAGCGTTTTGTTAAATTGTAATTCAGAGTCTTTTGATGCAATATACGGGCGTAATCAAGATGCAATAGATATTTACGCCACGCTTTTTTCTTCTGCTGAATACGCCCAAAGTACTATTCTTAATCGTATAAGAACAGGACTACCTATGTTGTATAATAAAATGTCAAAAGCTGAATGGAAGAATTATTTCCATGATGGAGAACGATATTCTCGAGATCAAATAATATCTATAATAAGAGATATACAAGAACGATAATTATGAATTTGCTAATATCTGCAATTCGTACTATATTTTATGATATTGATGTTGGCACTCTGCAGAAGGATATCAAATTGCATACAAACTCTTTTTTAAAGGGTGATTTTGCAGAGCTGGCTTCGTGGATAGCTCGATCATTCACGAAGAGTGAACTGACATGCTTGCAAAAATATATACAGCAACAAACAGGTTGTAGCCAAAATCAGAATTGGCACCAGATGATAAATTTGTTACCATTATTTGCAAATACATGTCTTACAAATAAAAATGGATGTCCATATGTTCTGTTTGAAGAAATCCAAAGCTGGCGACAACTTTCGTTGTTGATTGGAGAAGATGTGTTGACGACTTCATTTCTTGCTTTTGACGTGGCAAATAGCAATGGTGTGTCGCCTACCTCTTTTGCTTGGCCAAATATAATTTCACACACAAAAGAAGAAATCAATGCGGAACTTGATAAAGGATTATGTGACACACATGCTCATTTGAAAGCTTCCGCTGATATATTTGAGTTGACATGGTTGGATTTTATGAACCGTTTGATTAATAGAGATGAAGACTACCGTAAAGTAAACAACATAGCTGATGCTCAAGTAAATTACCGTAGAAATCAGCAAAGCTACGAATTTCGTAAAATGATACAAACGTCAGCCATTCTCAGGCTACATATCTTCGAGTATCTATATGGAAAAAAATTAGTAAAAACAAATGCGGAGATTATCAAAATTATAGAGGATGACAGTTCACGTACTCAATACTTAAGCGAGGCAGAAAGTAGAGTAAGATGTTATCAAACAAAAGACAACAAGCTTTTTGGTGTAGGGCATGATTATGCCATATTGAAATTATCTTCATCAAGTGTCTATGCCGTTCATGAAGGAGAACGTTCTCTTTTATTTGATTTTTTTCGAAGATATTTCAAAAACGACCAGTATGTGAGAAAAATAGCAGATTTATTCTTTCTGTATATCTCATTGAAGATAAGAACACGTAAAGAATTTGTTCAGACCAACCCATTGTATGGTTTTGATAATTTCAAGATTTATGAATCCAGAAAGACAAAGTTCTGTTCTGATACTTACAAGAACATATTTCCTTTATATGCAGTCCAGTCATGCATCAGAAAAGATGTTCCAGATACGTTAGAATCTCGTGTCACCCCAATTGAAATACCGAATCATAATATAAGAAAGTGTATTGATGGTCTAACTACGAGAAGGGATATAGACGACAAAAATCTAACTTTTGTTATTCATTTTATTAAGAAGAGTGAGCAAGTTGCACATAGGAAACACTATGGTACAAGGTATGATTACAATCAAACGTATCGTAATGAAATAAATAGAATCTTAGAAGATACCCAAAAACGCAATACAGCAAGACCTATAACAGATGAACCTATATATAAGATCGTAGGTATTGATGCCGCAGGAGCAGAAATAGACTGTTCGCCAGCAGTTTTTGGACAAGTATATAGATATGCCCGTTTAAGAGGAATGACAAACCTAACATATCATGTAGGTGAGGATTTCTACGATTTATGTGACGGGCTACGATCCATTGATGATTCTATACGTTTCCTTAATCTGGATGAAGGTAGTCGTTTGGGACATGCCATTGCATTAGGCATAGACCCCAAAACATATTATGAACGTAGATGTTTTCAAACTGTAATGACACAACAAAGGTTGTTGGACACATTGGCATGGATTTATTGGAAAGCACACAGAAAAGAGATTATTATTTCAAACGAATATGCGAAGGAGTTACTGTCTAAAATACAACAATTATATCATAAGATAGGATATAGAATACCATTTGATTTAGACGTATACATGAAATCAATGGTATTAAGGAGTGACAATCTGGACACGACAGAAAAATTTTCTTTATGGAGAAAAGCAGCATTGTGTCAAGATATACAATGCCGAAAAGCACGTACGAACGAGTCGGCTATTGCATTATGTCATGAGTTTCTAACTGACAAAAAGATTTGGGATAAAGGTAATGAAATTGAAATATTCACTTATCGTGATGAAATAGTCAAAATAGTTTCAGACCTACAAATCGTCTTGCTATCATTGATTTTGGACAAACATATTGTTGTAGAAACAAATCCGTCTTCAAACGTAGTCATTGGACCAATTGATGGATATGATAGTCATACTGTTCATAAGTTTATAAAAGATGGCATAAGAGCAACAATAAACACTGATGACAAAGGAATTTTTTCCACATCATTACCTAATGAGTATTCGTTATTTGCATGTTCTGCAAAAAACAATAATGCAGACGAATCCGACATTATAAAAAAACTCGAAATCCTTAGAGAAGAAGCTATTAAAAGTAGATTTGCACCGCAAAAAATAAATTAAATATCTGAGTATTATGAATCGAAAATACCGATTTGTTTTGTACTTTCTGTTATGTCTCAGCATATTAACGTTTCCATATATAGCAGAGATATGCATTGATGTATGGGTATGGCTGAGCAAGACAATTTATACAAATTGCCTTATTGTATCGTTGTGCATTGCTGGCATATTTTTGTTTATGGAGTTTCAGATTCATACGTGCAAAAAGGAGAAAAAGAATAATGCAGATAGATATAAGACAACAGTATCGGCGCTTTATTATGACTCTCCGAGTTCAAACGATATTTTCAATCGCCGAAGCTATGCTAAGTTGTTATTGAACAAACTCTATTCTTCATTCTATAGCAATAATACGTGAGTTTAACATTAAATTGTATAATTAATCCATAGTTCTTATTGTAATAAGTTGGGGAACAATTAAATATCCCCGCTTTTTCCCTTGCATATTCAAATTATTATTTATACATTTGTATAAGTAATACAATAGATATGGCAAGA
>ERZ780095.628-NODE-628-length-9619-cov-3.14816_pt1 | contig 9619 bp, 8 predicted proteins | sample MGYA00511574_ERZ780095 | MGnify/ENA primary metagenome ERZ780095 (study PRJEB29588, sample SAMEA2153837) | human gut metagenome | biome: human gut; feature: human-associated habitat; material: faeces | place: Denmark | collected 2008/2010 ...
GATTCAAAAATATTATTAGGTACAGATATTGATAGGATGCCAGATGGAGAACTTGCTAAAAAGGTTGAGGAAGTAAATGTTTTTGCTAGAATGAATCCTTTACAAAAAGAAAGAATAATAAAGGCTCTTAGAAAAAATGGACATGTAGTAGGCTATATGGGAGATGGTGTAAATGATGCACCATCACTACATAATGCAGATGTTGGAATATGTGTAAATACAGCAACAGACATTGCTAAAGAAGCAAGTGATATTATTTTATTAGAAAAAAGTTTAAAAGTAATATTTAATGGAGTAATAGAAGGAAGAAAAGTATATGGAAATATTATAAAATATATGAAAATGGCTTTAAGTTCAGATTTTGGAGATGTATTTAGTATATTTATTGCAAGTATTTTCTTACCATTTTTACCATTATTGCCAATTCAAATGTTAATTCAAGACTTTTTATATGATTTTTCTCAAATAGGAATACCATATGATAATGTTGATGAGGAATTTTTAATAAAACCAAGAAAATGGGATACAAAAGGATTGGGAACATTTATGAATGTAATGGGACCAGTAAGTTCGATAATAGATGTTTTGGCGTTTTTAGCATTTTGGTTTATATTAGGATATAATGGAGCTGTAAGTGAAAGTTATTTTCAAACAGCATGGTTTGTTGAATGTCTAATAAGTGAAACATTGATAATTCATTTCGTTCGTACTGAAAAAGTACCTTTTGTACAGTCAAAAGCAAACCCAATATTAACTTGTTTAACAATGGTTACAATAATAGGAACAATATTTACACCAATATTATTGCATAATATTGAATCATTCCATTTTGAAATAATGCCACCATTATATTATTTAATAGTAGCAGGATTGACTATCCTATATGTAATTTTAGTTCAGATTGTAAAGAAAATATACATTAAAAAAGTTGGAAATTGGTTATAGAAAAATTATAACTAAAAAGATAATAAGATACATTATAAAAAATAGTGTTACATTATAAAAAAATGTCATAAAAAAAAGACCAAAAGAAGTGATGATGAAAAGAAAATCATCTCATATATTAGAATTCATGTGTTTCTAATGATTTGGAAAAAGGTAATTTAGAAATAATAGATGAATTAGTAAGTATATTTAAAAAATTTAATAAGTAAAAAGAAAGGATGATATAAGATGAAGGAATTAAAAATTAAAATAAATGGAATGGTTTGTGGAGGATGTGAAAATAGAGTTAAGATAGCTCTATCAGAAATTAGTGGTGTAGAAAGTGTAGATGCAGATCATAATACTGGAATAGTAACAATAAAATCAGAAAAGGATTTAGAAATTGCTCAAATCAAAGAAAAAATTATAGATCTTGGATATGAAATTATAGAGGAAGAATAATATGAAAAGTATAATATTAGCGATTGATGGAATGACTTGTAGTGCTTGCTCAAATGGATTAGAAAAATACTTGAATAAGCAAAATGGGATTTTTGAGGCAAATGTGAATCTTGTAATGGCAAATGCTACAATAACTTATGATGAACAAATTCTAAATCAAGAAAAAATAGAAAAATATATAAAACAAGCAGGTTTTAAAAGTTTAGGAATATTTAAAGAGTTCAACATAGAAAAAAATAATAAAAAAGAAAAAATACAATTTATTATTTTTACAATTTTAGCAATAGTTACTATGTATATTTCTATGGGACATATGATTGGTTTACCAACTTTAAAATTTTTAAGTGCAGAACATAATCCTATAAATTATGCCGTTAGTTTATTGATCTTAACAATTGCATTTTTTTGGTATGGATATGATATTTTAAAAAATGGTTATAAAAATTTAATTCATAAAATACCCAATATGGATACACTTGTTACAATAGGTGTTGTAAGTAGTTTTATTTATAGTTTATATAGTATGTATATGATAATAAAAGGAAATATGCACTATACAATGAATTTATATTTTGAATCAGCAGCAATAGTTATTTACTTTGTTAAACTTGGAAGATATATTGATGGAATAAGCAAAGATAAAACAAAGGATGCAATAAAAAAACTGGTTGAAATTACTCCGAATAAAGCAATAATTGAAGTTAATGGAATCCAAAAAGAGGTAACTCTTGATGAAATAAAAAAAGGCTATATTGTAATTTCAAAAGCAGGAGACAAAATTGCAGTAGATGGTGAAATAATAGAAGGAAAAACTCACTTAGATGAGTCATTTATCACAGGAGAAAGCAAACCAGTAACAAAAAATATTGGAGATAAAGTAATAGCAGGAAGTCTGAATTATGATGGTTTCATAAAATATAGGGCTGAAAAAATTGGAAAAGAATCGACAGTATCAGAGATAGTAAAATTAGTTATAGAAGCAAGTAATACAAAAGCACCAATAGCAAAGATTGCTGATAAAATTTCAGGATATTTTGTTCCAGTAGTTATTATAATAGCTATAATAAGTTTTGTTATGTATTTGCTTTTAGGATATGATTTTGGAACAGCATTAAGCACATTTGTTACTATATTAGTAGTTGCTTGTCCTTGTAGTCTAGGTTTAGCAACACCACTTGCAATAGTTATAAGTGAGGGAATATGTGCAAGTAATGGGATATTAGTAAAAAAGAGTGAAATATTAGAAAATGCTTCAAAAATTAACACTGTAGTATTTGATAAAACAGGTACATTAACTTATGGAAAATTAAGAATTTCACAAATATATAATTATAGTAAATTATCAGATAAAGAATTAATTAGACTTGCAGGAAGTATTGAAGAAAAATCTACCCACCCAATAGGGAAAGCCTTTGTAGAATATATGCAAGAAAATAAAATTTTGAAATCAGAAGTAAAGAATATTGAAAATATTGTAGGATATGGATTGACTGGAGAAGTTGAAAATAAAAAAATAATATTAGGAAATAGAAAAATAATTGAAAAATTCTCTATTAAAAATAATCATTTAGAAGATGAAAAAATATTAGCACTTAATGGAAATAGTATCGTTTATATTGCAAATGAAAAAGAAATTTTTGCATTGATAGGAGTAAATGATATTGTAAGAAAAAATGCAAAAGATGTTATAAGTAGGTTAAAAAATCATAATATTAAAACTATAATGTTAACAGGAGATAACAAAGAAACAGCAGGAAAGATAGGTGAAGAGCTTGGGATAACTAAAGTAATTTCAAATGTCCTACCATCTCAAAAGTCAGAAACAATAAAGAAGTTAAAAGAAGATGGAAATAGAGTTATGATGTGTGGAGATGGAATAAATGATAGTCCAGCACTAACAAACGCAGATATTGGTGTAAGCGTAAAAAGTGGAACTGATATTGCAATGGATTCAAGTGATGTTATTTTAACTAAAAATGATTTGAATTCAATATTAAAATTGATTAAAATCAGCGAAAAAACAATTAAAAATATAAAACAAAACCTATTTTGGGCATTTTTTTACAATTGTTTGATGATACCTGTTGCAATAGGATTATTAAAACCTTTTGGCATTTCTATAAATCCAATGATTGCAAGTCTAGCGATGGTATTTAGTAGTTTTACTGTTATTTTAAATGCTTTAAGATTAAGAAGAAGTTTTAGAGCAGGTAGATAGTTGCTAATTAGAGTATTTTTATTTAGTATCATTTACATCTATCAAATACAAAAAATATTTGTAAAAGACTACACAAAATACAAAAGATATGTTACAATATAAAAAGAAATTTTTAGAAAAAATGGGTAAAACCAATAGATAGAGGCTTGAAAGCCTTAGAATACAGGGAAAAATTAAAGAGGAGGAGAGAAATATGTCAGGACATTCAAAATGGCATAATATTCAAGCAAAAAAAGGAAAAGCAGATGCCGCAAGAGGAAAAATATTCACAAAATTAGGAAGAGAACTTTTAATAGCAGTTAAAGAAGGTGGACCAGATCCAGCAGGAAATTCAAAATTAAAAAATGTAATAGCTAAATGTAAAGCAGCAAACATGCCAAACGATACAATAAATAATGCTATAAAAAAAGCATCTAGTAGTAATGAAAATTATGAAGAAATTACATATGAAGGATATGGACCAAGTGGAGTTGCAGTTATTGTAGAAGCATCTACAGATAACAAAAATAGAACTGCAGCAGATGTAAGACACGTTTTCGATAAAGCAGGAGGAAATCTAGGAACAACAGGTTGTGTATCATATTTATTTAATAAAAAAGGAGTCATTGTAATAGAAAGAGCTTCAACTGACAGAGACGAAGAAGAATTAATGATGCTTGCATTAGATGCAGGAGCAGAGGATTTTGAGGCTTCAGAAGAAGTTTATGAAATTACAACAGATCCAGCAGATTTTTCAGCTGTACGTGAGAAATTAGAAGAAGAAGGTTTCGAATTTTTAGAAGCAGAAGTTCAAATGGTTCCAACTACAATGGTTAGTTTAGATGAAAAAGGTTGCGAAAAGATGGAACGTCTAATTGAAAAGTTAGAAGATTTAGATGATGTAGCTAATATATACCATAATTGGGAACAAGAATAAAATAATGTGCAAATAGATAAATGACATAAAAGTTATTTATCTATTTCTCATATAAGAGAAGAATATTACATATTTAATATATTTTTTACGAGGAGAAAAAGAGATGAATCAAAAGAAAAATACAAAGATATTGTTAATTTTAATAATTATTATAGTAATTATAATACTAGCTGGAGTTGGAATTCTAGTATTTGCTACTGATATATTTAAAAGTGATAAAGAAATGTTTTTTAAGTATATGGCAGATATAGGAGATCCTAAAAAAGGATTTATAGATGAAGAGTTAAAGCAATATTTTGAAAAAAAGAATAACACGCCTTATAATGATGAAGGAGAGTTTTCTATTAATATATCATGCGACCCTAATACGTTGTCTAAAAATTTACAAAAAAATGTTGATAGTACAAATAACTTCAATATTAGTTTTTCTGGACAGGTTGACACGGCGAATTCAAAAGCTGCACAAAACATTTCATTGAATTATTCAAATGATGTAAAATTTCCTATTAATTATAAACAAATAGAGAACAAGATAGGATTACAGACAAAATATGTTGGAAGTAAATTTGTTGCTATAGAAACAGAAAAATTAAATAAGTTTTCAGAAGATTTAGATGATGTAGAAAGTTATGGAGAAATGGTTGATAAATTACAGAAAATGGGAAAAGTAGAGTTGACAGAAGATGAAAAAAGTCATATAAAAGATACTTATATAACAGTAATAAATCAACAATTAGAAAAAGACAAATTTTCAAAAGTTAAAGAATCTGATATGTCTGGATATAAGTTGTCTTTAACAGGAACAGATTTACAAAATGTGTTAGTCAAACTTTTGGAGACTCTAAAAAATGATCAAACAACAGTAGATAAATTAAATGAATATTTAAAAATACAGAAGAATTCAGCAAAAATAACAGCTAGTCAGATTGATGATGCAATAAAAAGCATTAAGGATGATACAGATTTTAGTGATAAAAATTTTGAAATTGCAGTGTATCAAAAAAATAGAGATGTATGCAAGTTGGTAATAGAAACGACAGAAGGAACGATAGCAATAGAAAAGAAAATAGAAGGCAATCAGCAAAATATAGTTGTATCATACGAAATGAAAGAAGATAAAAAATCAAAGATAAGTTTTTCTGCTAATTTTGAAAATTTAGAAAGTTTACAAAATATAAAGGAAAACTATGAATTAATTATGAGTTTACCAGAAGTAGCAGAGAGTAGTACAACAACGGATGTAGATAGTGAAGTAGTAGTATATAAGTTTAGTAATGATGTAAATTTCACAGATAGTGCTACAGTGGAAGACTTTTCATCAGACAATAGCTTGATGTTGACTGATTATGATTCTGATCAGGTATCTAACTTTTTAAATGCTGTAGTTGAGAGAATATCTGAAGTTAATGAGCAACAAATGGGACAATTAGGATTAGAAGCAAGTGAAAATCCAATAGTTAATATGATTCCTTCTATTGGCCTTTATTTAGGAAATATGAATGTCTTAAATCAAGTGAACTCAAATATGAGCGAAGCAGAAATAAATAATTTCAACCAAAAATTTGAAGCTTACGAAAGTACAAATTTAAAAGGAGTAACAGTAAAAGGATTACTATCGACCATATCTTTAAATAATCAATCTGAAGAAACAAGTAATGAAATAAAAGAAATTAATTATAATGGAGAAGAATATGAAGCAAGCGAACAAAATATAACTCTTATAAAAGGAGAAATAGATACAGAAAAAAGCTACAGAGTAGAATTTGAAAAAGATCAAGATACAGGATTAATTTATCGTGCAGTTATTAATGAAAAATAATAGTTCTAAAATAGAAAAAGAAGCATATATTAAAATAAGCTTCTTTTTTTTATGGGAAAATTCTACGAAGTTCCTATAATATAAAAAAGGATAAGATAATTAATATGGAGGAAATCAAAAAATGAAAAATAGAGAAGAAATATTAAGATATTTTCCATGTCAATTATATGAATTGTTAGAAAATACATTTAATCAAAATATAAACATAGAAAACAATTTACAAGAAATTAGAATAAGATGTAATAGACCTATTATTCTTAAAATAAGACAAGCTGATATAGTTATAGATTATAAAGTAAATCAAAAAGAAATATTACAGATTTTAGAAAAGTTATGTAATAGCTCAATTTATGCTTACAAAAATCAAATCTGCGAAGGATTTATTACTGTAAAAGGAGGGCACAGGGTAGGTATTACAGGAACAGCAGTTATAGAAAATGAAAGGATAATCAATTTGAAGTATATTACTAGTTTGAATTTTAGAATTGCAAGAGAAGTATTAAATTGCAGTAATAAAATTTTAGGACAAATAATAGATAAAGAATCAAATAGCATTTATACAACTTTAATTGTTTCTCCACCTGGAATGGGAAAAACTACAATGCTAAGAGATACTATAAGAAGAATAAGTAATGGAATACCAGAGATAAATTTTAAAGGGAAAACTTGTGGGGTAGTAGATGAAAGAGGAGAAATTGCAGCTATGTATCAAGGAATACCACAAAATGATGTAGGAATAAGAACAGATGTTGTTGAAAATATATCAAAAGCAAAAGGGATGAAAATGTTAATTAGGTCCATGGCTCCTGAAGTAATAGCATGTGATGAGATAGGTTCAAAAGAAGATGTAGAAGCTATACGGAGAAGCAATTTCGGCAGGAGTGAAAGGGATTTTTACCATGCATGGAAAAACACTAGAAGATATAAAAAATAATATACAAATAAATAAATTAATAGAAACAAAACAAATTGAAAAAATAATTTTTTTAGAAAGATAATTTTTAGTTCTAAAAATAAATTAAATGAATATAATACTAAAAATAGAAAGGACAAGGTATATAAGAATGCAAATAATTAAATATTTTATATTATTTTTAATCTTAGTATTTTCTAGTATGATTGGGAAATTTATATCAAAAAGATATGTATATAGATTACAGGAATTAGAAGAGATGAAAAATACATTAAACATATTAAAGAATAAAATAAAATTTACATATGAACCAATACCAGATATCTTTAAAGAAATATCTAACAATTCAAACAAGAATATTGGACAAATATTTAAAAAAGCAGAAGAAAAAATGGAAAAAACAACTGCAGATGTGGCTTGGGAACAAGCTGTAGAAGAAACAAACAACAATTTAAAAGAAGAAGATAAAAATGTTTTAAAAATGTTATCAAAGTTATTGGGACAGACAGATACAGATGGACAAATCAGCCAAATAGAAATAACTGAAAATTTCTTAGAAGGGCAGATAAAAGATGCAATGGAAGCAAAACAAAAAAACGAGAGATTATATACGAGACTGGGAACAATAGTTGGGTTAGCAATAGTAATTGTCTTGTGCTAAATTAGGGGGATAATTAAAATGGATATTAATTTATTGTTTAAAATAGCTGCAATAGGAATATTAGTAGCAGTTTTACATCAAGTATTAGTACGAGCAGGCAGAGAAGATCAAGCAATGATGACAACATTGGCAGGATTAGTAATTGTATTAACGATGGTAATAAAAGAAATAAGCGGATTATTTGACACAGTTAGAACAATATTTAACTTATGAGACAAGGGGGCAGGCGAGACAAGGGGGGACAGGTCTTAAATGTCTCATAGAAAAGTAAAATAAAAAAATATTGTGCATGAATAAAAAATGAGACATTTAAGACCTGTCCCCCCTGTCTCACCTGTCCCCCTGTCTCATTTGGAAAGGATGAAAATGGAAGTTATTAAAATAGTTGGAATTGCTTTAGTTGCTTTAGTTATTATTATTCTTTTAAAGCAATATAGACCTGAATTTGCTATATATATAAGTTTGCTAACAGGTGTTTTGATTTTATTTTTGGTTATGGATAAACTTACAGGTATTGTTAATTTATTGCAATCACTAGCAAGTAAGACTTCTATTAATAGTACTTTTTTGGTAATACTTATAAAAATAACTGGGTTAGCAATTTTGTCTGAATTTGCTGTTAGTGTTTGCAAAGATTCAGGAGAGGCGGCTATTGCTAGTAAGATAGAAATGGGAACAAAAATTATTATTATATCAATGTCAATACCTATTATATCAAGTTTACTGGAAGTTATATTGAAAGTATTGCCATAAAGAAGAGGAAAATACAAATGAAAATTGGAAAAGAAAATTTTTTTATAATAGAAAAAATAATAACAATTATTGTAATGGTGTTAATAGTATTCTTATCTAATTCAAGTTATGCAAATGATAATCAAACTATTATTGAACAGCAAGAAGAATTTAAAATACAAGATTTTATAAAAAATGCAGAAAAGTTTACAGGGGAGTTTTTTGAGGATATTGATATAAACGAAATATTAAATGACGCAATAAAGGGAGAGGTTGATAATAGTACATTATTAAAAAAAATATTAAACATATTAGGAAAAGAAGTAACCACAAATATAAAATCGCTTGTTAGTATTTTAGCTATTATTTTGATTCACAGTATTTTAAAATCAATTAGTGAAAGTTTAGAAAATAATAATATTTCAAAATTGATTTACTATGTTCAATATATATTAATTGTTACTGTGATTATGTCTAATTTTACAGATATTATAAAATTAGTTCAGGATACTACAGGAAATTTGATTGGATTTATGAACACACTAGTTCCATTATTAATTACTCTTATGATGTATACAGGAAGCATAACAACAAGTAGTGTAGTTGAACCTATTATATTATTTATGATTAATTTTATTGGAAATATAATACAAAATTTAATAATACCATTTGTTTTAGTATTAACTAGTTTAGTGATTATTTCAAAAATTTCCGACAAAGTTCATATTGATAAATTATCAAAGTTTTTTAAATCAGGTATAGTATGGTTTTTAGGAATTGTTTTAACAGTATTTGTAGGTGTTGTTTCACTAGAAGGAACTTTATCAAGTAGTATTGATGGAATTACAGCAAAAACTACAAAAGCAGTGGTGAGTTCGGCAATACCAGTAGTAGGAAAAATATTAGGTGATGCTGTAGATACAGTTTTAGGTTGTGGAATTGTACTGAAAAATGCAGTTAAAACAATTCCTAAA
>ERZ780095.643-NODE-643-length-9470-cov-3.06978_pt1 | contig 9470 bp, 4 predicted proteins | sample MGYA00511574_ERZ780095 | MGnify/ENA primary metagenome ERZ780095 (study PRJEB29588, sample SAMEA2153837) | human gut metagenome | biome: human gut; feature: human-associated habitat; material: faeces | place: Denmark | collected 2008/2010 ...
TGGTCGGGAGCATGCGCATGTCACCTCCGCAGATCCCGTTGGCGATGTCGGCACGTTTCCAATGCTTGACAGACCAATATTTATGGTTCTCCTGGAAGAACTCAATCATGTCCTCCCTCTGGATGATGGCCCGCAGCCTGGCCTGGTCGGTCTCGTTGATCGAAGGAAGACCGGCGCGGTTGTGGACTGCGTTGAGATATTCAAGGGCCTTGGTCTGGTTGCCATATTCATTGTACGCCTCCGCAAGGTAGAGATAGGTCTCCGCAAGCCGGAAGAGAGGAATCTCGCACCAGATGCGAGTGCCCGCCTTGTAGTAGAACTTCGTGCGCTCACCGCACCCCTTGTCTCCGTCTATGGCGTTAGGGAAAACATCCCCCTTGCCTTTGTCAGCGGCGTAACCGCCACGGTTCCAGCCGGCGTTGGACCAGTTCCAGTCTCCGGGGTTGTTCATAGAATCGAAACCGCCCATCTTTATGTCCGCGAGAGCCCTTGGCTCAAGATTGGCCACATTATCACGGTAATCCGCGCCGGAACGGGCGCTGGCCTCGCCTATTTTCGGCCAGCTAAGCTCCGAACCGTCCTTCGCATAGTAATTCTCGAGGTGGTTCGTGAGAACTCCGCTGCAATCCGTGTCGTAACGGTTTGTGGTCTGGTTTGGAGAGCAGTTTATGTAATTGGCTATGGAGCAGAACTCGTCACGTTTGTAGGCGAGTATGACCTCCCTGCTGGATGGTCGGGAAGACGCTGTCGCATAGTCCTCGAAAGCGTTCGGATTAGGCTTCCCGACTCCGGCGCCTCCGGTGTTGATGAGCGTCACGCCATTCTCGGCGGCCCATTTGAGCACTTCCTCGTTGGCCTTGATGGCATCGTTCCAGCGTTCCTTGTCGTAATCGCCGAAGCAGATGAGGGCGTTGTTCTCACCGTTGTCAAGATAAGGGGTCGCGCTGTTGAACAGAGGACGGGCGGCGTACTGGAGAGTCCTGGCCTTGATCGCCAGCACCGCTCCCTTCGTCATGCGGCCGGTGTTGGCCGCGTCCCATTTCTCCGGAAGCCTTTCGTACGCCTCGTCGCACAGTCCACAAATATATTCAAGCATCTCCTTCAAGGTCGCGCGCCCGGCCGTGAGGTCATCGCTGGCCTCGAAGGATTTGGTCACGATCGGGACTCCGCCGTAACGGTAGAACATGCCCATGTACCTGTAGGCGATTAGAGCAGTCGCCTCTGCCTTGATGGTCTCCTTGGTCGCATCATCCATGTCACCGACCTTGTCGATGTTCTCCTTCACGATGAAACATTGTCTGATGAAACGCCAGTTGTCACCATAGTTATCGGCTCCGGCGTCAGAGCCATCCGTACCATTCACAGAAAGACCTGCCTGGACGATGTTGTAGCTGCCGTGCCAGTTGTAACCGCGGCCGACCTCTCCGGAAATGGCCCCGTAAGTGCAGTGCCCGATGCCCATGCCACCTGGAAGCCCGTGCTGAAGAACATTGCGGTAGCAGGACATCAATGTGGCCTGGGCGTTCTTCGTCGTGCTGAAAACCGCGTCCAGATCGACCGTACCGGTGGTGTCCGGCTTCTCAAGGAACATGCTGCAGGAGCAAAGCGCCGAAAGGCCGACAGCCGCTGTAAGAATCTTTGATAATATATTCATACTTAATTCTCCTTTAATTTTAGAAACGAAGGCTGACGCCCAATGTGAACACCTTGGTGAGAGGATAGACATAAGTGCTGCCGTCCGTGGTCTCAGGGTCGATGCCGTAAGGTGTGAGCTTGTTCTTGAAGGTATAGACGTTGTTGGCGTTGAAGTAGAGCCTCAGAGCCTGGACAACATTCTGGTTCGCGATCTTGGTCATGTCGAACGTGTAGCCGATCTCGACATTCTTCAGTTTTATGTGGTTGGTTGAAACCATCCAGTAGTCGCTTGTCAGGTAGTTGTTATGTGAGGAAGTGGCTCCGTAGGCCGCGCGAGGGTAGGTGATCTTCTCCCCGGCGAGGTATTTCTCCTGCGTCCACCGTCCGTCATACTGCCATTTCCAGGCGTTGCCGGCGTTCTTGAAAAACGGAATGGTGTAGCCGCTGTTCAGATAGTAAGAGCCGTCCGCGCTGCCGGTGAAAAGGATTTTCACATCGAATCCCTTATAACCAAGCCTTGCCTTCAGGTTGAAGTGGTACTGCGCATAGTTCGGATAACCAATCGGAGCCACATCGTTCTGGTTGATCAGACCGTCCCCGTCCAGATCCTTGTAACGGATGTCGCCCAAGGTGGCCGCGTTTGATGTGTAGGTGTTGTAAGGCCTGTTGGCCAGTTCCTCCTGGGTGTTGAACAGTCCGTCGCTCACAAGGCCGAAACGCTGCCCGATGGCGAACCCGGTGGCGTTCATCCAGTAATAAGGATTCTTTGCCTCCGCCTTGTAGATGATCTTGTTGCGGAACCAGCTGACATCCGCGCCGACGGAATAGATGAAATCACCTTTCTTGTCAGCCCAGTTCAAAGCTAGCTCGTAGCCCTTGTTGCTGGTTATTCCGACATTGGCGGGAGGCACGGAGCCCTGTGAGACACCGTAGATGGCCGGAATGATTCCAAGAGTTGTAAGAATATTGTTACGTTTCTCGTAGAAATAATCGAAATCCGCGCTCAACCTGTCGTCAAAGAACTTGATCTCGGCTCCGACATCATATTTTCTGGAGCGTTCCCAAGTGATCGCCTGGTTCCCGAGAGTCCCTTCCGTCGCTCCCCAGAAATAGGTGTTGTCAGACGTTCCGTCACTGTCACCGAGCCAGTAGCCACCCTGATTGAGGTTGTAGGTGTTCGGCAGGTAGTAGTACCGGCGGCTGCCTCCAAGCTGGTCATTGCCGACTTCTCCATAAGAAGCGCGGATCTTGGCGAATGTAAGAATATCATTCCTCGGATACCACGGTTCCTTGGTGATCACCCAACCTGCGGAGATCGCGGGGAAGAAGCCGAAACGACGGCCTTCGGCGAACTGCTCGGTTCCGTTGTAACCCATGTTGAACTCGGCCATGTAGCGGTTGTTGTAGTTTTTGGGCACACCACCGCCGCACCCCATGATGCCAGAAGCGACGTGATAGGAGTCGTTAGGCATGGTGTACTTGGACGCCTTGCCGAGAAGGAGGGCCGAGACATTGTGCGCGCCGAACGATCCGGCCCAGTCAATCCCCGCGTCGACATAGAACTTGTTCCAGTTGCTGTACCCCCAAGACTCAAACGACCCGGCGCCCATGGAGCCTCCGAAGAAATCGAATAGGTTCGGGTCCTCGGCGTTCCGCTGGATGGTATAGGACGGAATCGAAGGCGTGTACTTCACGTACTTGTTGTAGTTGTCCTGATAGGAGACCGTGACATAGGATCTGAGCCCAGGCAGGAGGTAATCCATCTGATGATTCAGTTTCAACGAATTGTCAAGCAGACTGTTGTAGATGGTGGCCGAGCCGCTGGTCAAAAGATTGTACACGGCGTTCTGGTTTCCGATGCTGCTGTTCGTCTTGGTCGCCAACGGGTTCTGGGCGGAACCGGCGATGCCGGCGAAACCGCTGATCAGGTGACCGTCCACGATGCCCGGGCTGATGAACGGGTTGCAGTCGTAGATGTACTGCATGATAATCTTGTAGCGCGCGCTGAGGTCGTAAGGGTCAGCGCCGTTGCCAGGTCCCTTGGTCTCTCCGAACTGACCGGCCGAGTTCACCGTAAGGGTGAGATTGTCCAGAATCTTCACATCGATGTTGCTCCTGAAATTATAGCGGGTGAACAGAGACTCCGTCGTGGCGTCATAGTACTTGACCGTGCTCGTGATTCCTTCTTGACGGAAATAGCCGAACGACACGAAGTACTTGACCCTGTCCGTTCCTCCGGAGATGTTCATGTTGGCCTGATACTGAGGAGCGACCTTGTCGAACTGTTCCTTGTAAAGGTCATGAGAGGCGTAATATAGAGCCGGAGAGTTCTTCAGGGATTCCTTCTGCGCGGGGGTAAGGGAGGACATGGCATCCACTTCCTGCGGAGTGAAGTCCCTGTTGTTCTTGAACTTCCAGAGGTCATAGTCATCGTAGATGTAAGCGGAGAGACTTTCCGTTCCGGAATATGCCTTCTGCTCGTTGCGGATGGCTTCGTTCCTGAACAGGGCATATTCATAAGCCGTGGTTCCCTCCTGAAGCTGCGAGGCCGATGTGAGGCCATAGTTGGCCGAGAAGTTGATCACCGGCTTGCCGACCGAGCCACGCTTGGTGGTGACGATGATGACACCGTTGGCTCCACGCACTCCATAGACAGCCGTGGAAGCCGCGTCCTTCAGGATGGATATTCCCTGGATCTCATTGGCGTCCATCGCGTTGAACTCGGCGAAAGCCTGCTCGGAAGCCTGTTCCACACCATCGATGATGATCAGCGGCGAAGAGGATCCGTAAGTCGAGATTCCACGAATATGTATGGTGGCGTCGTTGCGTCCCGGCTCTCCGGAGGTCTGAAGTCCGCTGACTCCCGGCGAGTTGCCCAGCAAGGCATTGGAGATGTTCGACACCGGGGTTGAAAGAATATCACCACCGTTGACAGAGGAGATCGCTCCCGTGACATTCACCTTCTTCTGGGTGGCGAACGCTGTCACGACAACCTCCTCCATAAGGTTGGCGTCTGTTTTCATCACGACATCCGCCACGGATTTTCCGGCGGGCACCTTGACATTCTGTGTAACATAACCGATGAACTGGAACTGGAGCGTGACTTCTCCAGAAGGGACCGTGAGGGTGTACCTGCCCTCAAAATCCGTCGAGATACCGTTCACCGTCCCCTGCTGCACGACAAACGCGCCGAACAACGGTTCTCCGGTGTCATCCCTGACCACTCCGCTGACAGTCCTGTTCTGGGCCTGCAACGGAGCCGCAAGTCCTCCAAGCACGAGCAGGATGCCCGTGACAAGGAATATTTTGAACGATTTGGCCATAAATTGATTATTTGTTTTAATATTATTTCACTTCATAATTCTCCGGCATCGAGTACATGTCCGGAAGATCCTTGCTGAACAATGTGCTCGCATCCTTGTAGAAAGTCCGGAAATCGTCTTCGGACGGATGGCCGGGATACACGCTGAAATAATGCGTGTCCGACTCTGAAGACACATATTTGTTCCTCCACATGACAACCATGGAAAGCCGCTTCCCCTTCGCCGGGCCAAGAATATACCTCGTCCAATAGTCCGTGTTGGTGAACGCCTCGGCTCCCGTCTCGGTGACACCGCAAGGTTTCATCTTTTCGGCGGAGAGTTTCTGCATCGCCTCGATGTTGGCGGCAAAAGCGTTATAGTTCAGTCCATGGTAGCAGTCCATCCCAAGGAAATCGACATATTCATCCCCTGGCCATCTGGTCAGCAGACGGGCACGGCCGTTCTCACCGTAGTCGCCGTCCATCTGCGGGGACACGGCATAGATGAAGTTATGCACTCCCTTTGTGTCCCTGAGATATTTGACCGTCCACTGCCAGAACTGGATGTACTCCGTCGAGGTGCAAGCCTCGGTCCCCCACCAGGACCAACTCTGCGTGCACTCGTGATAAGGCCTGAATATGACCGGTATCAACTCGCCTTTGCTGTCTTTCAGATTGCAGGCGAAATCAGCCAGACGGTCAAGCCACTCGATGTAGCGTCCACGCACCTCGGTGCCCTCCTTGAGAATCTGATCGATGCACTTGGTGTTGTCCCATGATGTCCCGGCAGGGTAACCATTCTCGTTGCCGACAATGGTCAGAGGATTGTTGATGTGGATGCAGGCAAGAATGACCTCGCCTCTTTCCCTGGCTTCAAGGATCACCCTGCGGCGGATCTCGTTCTCTTTGGAGTTCGACCGGTACCTGTTGTCCATTATTGACGCAAGGTCCACGCTGAACACCGCCGGATAGTCTCCGCACACGGCTTTCGTGTCCGAACCGCCAGGCTCGTCGTACCAGTGACGTCCGTACCACAGGTCATCGTGATGCCCGAACATGAAACCTTTCCCGGCCAGATCCCACAGATTGGCGTACAGAGCCTTCGTCTGCGCGGTGGCGTTCTTGTCCACGATCGAAAGTCTCACCTTCCGGACGGGATTCTTGTCCTGAACCACCTTCACGGTCTTGAACCAGTAGCGGTCGTTCCTGTCCACAAGCCTTACATCCGCCTCACGGGGCGTCACAGACGTGTTTTCATTAATATTCAGGACCAAGCCGGTCGGTGAGGCGCTTTTGACGGCGATCCAATCCACATCGATGACAACCTTATATTCAAAATTGGTCTTGACGGTGAATGAACATTCCGCCGCCTCGTGACCGACCTGCGCGGTCGCCGGGGAGACAGAGAGTTCCCTTGTGTCAGCCGGTGTCTCTTTGCCGTTCTCCGGACCGCAGGCCTGCGCCGACGCGATGCCAAGCACCATGGCCAGGCAAGAAAGCATAGCTTTGGATAATTTTCCTTTCATCATTCCTTAGAAGAGTTCTGTGTGGTTAGGAAGCGGGGAATCGGACACTTTCTCGGTGATCCAGTACGTGTTGCGGATGTTGTCCACCATCCATCTGGTGTCAGGCCAGTTGTTGTCGATCACCCAGTCCGCATGCTCGAAATGACGGGCGAACGCGCAATTCTCGACCGTCACGGACTTGCCCGCGTTGCTGATGGTCCCCGGGCCGAGAAGGGTAACCTGATAGAGAGGGTTCTCCCACTTCGTGTCGTCAGCCGCATAGATGCTGATCACACTGGAATTCACATCCGTCTTGGACCAGCGGCTTGAGCCCGCGGGAATCTGGCGGTAATATTCATTGACATCGAATTTATTGTTGTACACATAGTTGGCGTACTTGCCGTCATCCCCAGGAGCGTTCACCACTGTTCCGAATGTCGCTCCGGTCTCGCTGTCAACCTCAGTCAGCATGAAACTGATCTCGTTGTCCTGCTCGTCGGCATGTGTGTAGCCCTCACCCCAATGCCAAGACTTGTCCATGTCGGTGGACATCACCTCCGCGTCAGGCCATCCGCCATGGATGATCATCGACGTGCCGGCGGAGCCTCCGTCCAGGATTCCTCCGACAAGCCTGTGATGATACACGCCCTCAAGCGGGTCTTTGAACTGGCCGTAGGTGACCGTGTAGGTTCTGGTCTCGCCGTTGTACGCCGTGACAGTGAACTCGGCCGTACCGTCAGACAGATCCAGAACACTTCCTTTACCGATGCTGGCTGTAGGACAGTACTCGCTTTCCGGGTAGGCGAAGTCAATCGAGACAACCTTTACGGCGGACATGTCCAGACTTCCTGTGACAAGCTGCACATAGACCGAGCCCTGGTCGTCATGACGCCAGTCCTGTGTGATGGTAGCCGCTCCTATCTGGGATTCAAGGCGGAAGCCCACAGGCGTGCGCTCACGAAGCCACGGATCGACAAGTTCCTCGGTATCACGCTTCTCCTGGCCGCAGGACAACAGAACCGACGCTGCGCCAAAGAGGATGAAAAAGAGGCAGCTTCTTATTTTCTTCATAACGTTCATTGTATTGGTTAATAATTTCATGTGATTGTCCGGAAGCATCATCTGTCCTCGTCCGTGATGAACGGAAGGTTGGCGTCGATGATCCTGTCCAAGGTTCCGACCGACGCTGATGTCGTGAGGCCGTCAGGAGATGTGTTCATGCAATAGTCGATGAGTTTATCAACCGTTGACTCGGCCACATGCATCCTCGTGTCGCTCGACGCGTAGTACAGGAGCACACGTCCGTCATCGTCAGCCACCCAGCCATTGGAGAACAGGACATTGGAGACATCCCCGACCCTTTCCTCACCAACCGGAGCGAGGGTGTATCCCGCCGGAGCGGCGATGACATGCGTCGGGTCGTCAAGAGCGGTCATGTACATGTACAACACATAACGCAGACCGGCCGAACATCCGCGCACACCGTGAGCCAGATGCAGCCATCCCTTTGAAGTCTTGAGAGGATGCGGTCCCTCACCGTTCTTGACTTCCTTTATAGTGTGATAGTACCTTGTGTCGATGATCCTCTCGTCCCTGATCTCCGCGTTCTCCATGCTGTCAACCAGAGCCCAGCCTATTCCCATCCCGCCGGCTCCCGCATCGATGAAGCCCTCCTGAGGACGTGTGTACAAGGCATACTTTCCATCCACAAACTCAGGATGAAGGACAACATTTCTCTGCTGGGTGGCGGATTTGATGTCCGGAAGTCTCTCCCATGTCTTGAGGTCCTTGGTACGGACCACTCCAGCCGAAGCCACAGCCGATGACAGGTCTCCGGGAGCGGCGGCGGGGGCGTGACGCTCCGCGCAGAACACGCCGTAGATCCAACCGTCCTCATGCGCTGTGAGACGCATGTCATAGACATTGGTCGCCGTCTCTCCGGGAATCGTCACCGGATGCGGCCAGAAGCGGAAGTTATCCACTCCGTTGTCACTCTCGGCCACTGCGAAGAAGGATTTCCTGTCGCTTCCCTCCACCCGCACGACAAGAATATACTTGCCGCCCAGCTTGATGGCTCCGGAATTGAACGCGCTGTTGATTCCAAACCGCTCAAGGAGCCGCGGATTCGTCGCCGGATTCAGGTCATAGCGCCAAAACAGAGGAGTGTGCCCCGCTGTGACGACAGGATAGGCATACCTTGTCCAAACGCCGTTGGATGAAGTTTTTGTGTTCTTGCGCCGTATCAGGGCGTCGTGTTCCTTGCGAAGCTTCGCGAGGGAATCTTCAAAAAACTGTGACATTGTGTAGAATCTGGTTATTGTTCGGAAAACGTCCGGATCCTTTTCGGGATCATGGCGTAGTCCCCACTGTTCGGAAACAAATTTAGCCATCAAAAACTTGTCGGCAAACCGCTTTCCGGATGTTTGGCAAACCAGTATTCTAAATGGTCAAAAAAGTACAATGTTGAATAATGACATTGCAGATTTTAGTAATACTTTCTTGCATGCGGCAAAAGGTTTCTGTTTACCGGAAAGAAAGAAGTACCTCCTGATTGGACAAACAGCGGAATATTTTTGTATTTTTGTGAGTTTAATACTGACAGAACAATGGAAGAAGCGAAAAAGCCAACGGCCGAGGAGCCGAAAAGACTCAACTTTCTTGAGGAGATAATAGAGGACGACCTGAAGTCCGGAAGAGTTAAGAGCGTGATGACACGTTTCCCTCCGGAGCCTAACGGGTACCTCCATCTCGGACACGCGAAGAGCATCTGCATCAACTTCGGGCTCGCCCAGAAGTACGGCGGAAAGACCAACCTCCGCTTTGACGACACCAACCCGACCAAGGAGGACACTGAATATGTCGATTCGATCAAGGAGGACATCCAGTGGCTCGGCTTCCAGTGGGACAAGGAACTTTACGCTTCCGACTATTTCGACCAGCTTTACGCCTGGGCCGAGCAGATGATCGAGCGCGGTCAGGCCTACGTGGACGACCAGACGCAGGAGGAGATCAGCAAGGGACGCGGCACC
>ERZ780095.644-NODE-644-length-9468-cov-3.14947_pt1 | contig 9468 bp, 6 predicted proteins | sample MGYA00511574_ERZ780095 | MGnify/ENA primary metagenome ERZ780095 (study PRJEB29588, sample SAMEA2153837) | human gut metagenome | biome: human gut; feature: human-associated habitat; material: faeces | place: Denmark | collected 2008/2010 ...
CCCCGCCGCCCCCCGCCGCCGCCGAGATAAAAACTAATATCACCGTAAGATTCATAAACTAAATGTATTTGCGAAGCCAGTCTCTTAAAATCAAGTCATTGATCTGCTTCAGTTGGCCGTTTCCGACATAATGCTGTCATAATGTAAAACAACATTATGTAAAATTACATAATGTAATATTACGTAAAATTCCCGTAAAATTCAACGAGAGGATAAAAAACATATATAATTGCAAAGAAACATAAAAAGTTCGGTTGTTACCCCCTGAGATGTTTGGTCGGTTGTGACAAATCGCATAAATTGCTTTTTGTCCGGTTCGGAATTGACTGAAAAATAATTCTGGAACGGTGTCGCATTTTGGAAACTTTTATTATTTTTGCATTGAAAGATGGCTTGTGGGAAGTTAAGATTGGTGTTGATGGAGGAAGCACGTGATTTTATAGAATCATTGCCCCGTCCTGCCGCAAATAAAATCTACTACAATATTCGTAGAGTTGTAGATGGTGAGCGTGATGCTGATTTGTTTAAAAAGTTGACAGGAACCAAGATTTGGGAATTCCGTACCCTCTATGGCAATATGACTTATCGTTTGTTCGCGTTTTGGGACACGAGAAAGGAAATGTTGGTGGTAGTCACTCACGGAATTGTCAAAAGGGTACAGAAAACTCCGCATAAGGAGATTGCGAAAGCGGAAACGATTATGAAGTCTTATTTTAATGAAAGATAAACGATTATGGCTGAAATGAAATTATATCCGTTGGAGGAGGTTCTTGATGAGCATTTTGGTAAGATTGGGACTCCGGAAAGGGACACCTTCGAAAAGGAGGTCACAGATGCGGTCAATGCCTTCAGACTTGGAGAGGTTGTCCGGGAGCGTCGTTTGGATCAGAATCTGACCCAGGAGGAGCTTGGGAAGAGGATGGGAGTCAAGAAGTCTCAGGTGTCCAAACTGGAGAGAGGAGATGATATGTCACTCCGCTCGATGCGCCGGGTTTTCCGCGCTTTGGGAGTCGAGTCCGCGACACTTGACCTCGGGGCTGCAGGAAAGGTCACCTTGTGGTGACGGGGCGGGATCGGCTTGATTGAAGCGAAGCCTACATCAACCCCAGAAACCTTGTGCGTGCGAGCATGCAGCATCCGAGCGATCCTGCCTTGCGCCCGAGTTTTGAGAACACGATGGTGGTGTCCTTGCTCACTATGTTAAGGGAGTATTTCTTGATCGCCGCTCGTACAGGAAGCATAAGATAGTCCCCGCCGACGGTCAGTTTCCCGCCAAGGATGACCATTTCCGGATTGAAAATGTTGATCAGTCCGGCTATGCCTCTTCCGAGGGTAGTGCCGATCTCTCCCATCGCATCGATCGCCACGACATCCTCTTCCTCGACGGCTCCAAGCAGGTCGTTGAGCGTCAGCTCTGTTCCTGTCTTGTATTTGTCAGCCAGCATAGACGGGCATCCCGCCTCCAGTTTCTCCGTCACTATCCGTTGGAGAGCCGAGCCGGAGGCTCCGGTCTCCAGGCAACCGATCTTTCCGCAGCGGCAGATCTGTCCGTTGTCCAGAAACGGGAAATGTCCGAACTCTCCGGAAAAACCGGACTTGCCATAGTACAGGTCGCCGTTCAGGATCATTCCCATGCCGAGTCCCCATCCGACATTGATGAACAGCACGCTCCTCTCTCCGTTGGCGATTCCGCTGCGGAACTCCCCGTAAGTCATTGCCCTGGAGTCGTTGTCGAGGGCTACCGGAACTCCGAGGTCTTCCTCAAGAATGGCGCTCAGCGGTTTGTCCTCGTTGATGAAATACGTGAAACTGTAGCCGGAAGCGGTGTTGACCCGTCCGGTAAGGTCAATATTGCACGCAAGCAGGCGTTCGGAGCCAAGCCCATTGTCCTCAAGGGTTTTCCGGATGAGTCCGCAAAGCTTTCTGCAGGAATCCTCCGTGTTCCTCAGGGTGAACTCGACATCCTCGTCATAGGACAGTGTCTGTCCCTTGAAGTCCATTGTCATGATGTTGGCGTGGTTTCTTTCCAGATCCACTCCCACAAAGAACCCGGCCTCCGGATTGAGACCGAATATGCTTGGTCTCCGCCCGCTGGCCGAGCCTTTTTTTCCAAGGTCCTCCAACCATCCGTCATCAATCAGTTCCCCGACTATCTTGGTGGTGGTCGGCACGCTGCAGTTCAATTCACGGGCGAAATCTGCGATGCTGAAATCGCCCGAGTTCATGCACAGTTCCAGAATCTTTTGCTTGATTATGGAATTCTTGTCCGAGAGGTTCTCGCTGAAATATTTGACCATCCGCTTTATTTTCCTTTTGTCCAGTATTCCTCAATCTCTTCCAAAGTCTTGCCTGTAGTTTCCGGAACCAGTCTCCACATTATGAGAAGGTAAGGGACGCACATGGCGGCGAAGAGAAAGAATGTGCCTGCCGGAGTGAGTGTCTCAAGCATCCACGGCGTGAGCTGGCCGATCAGGTAGGTGCCGATCCATAGGGCCAGTCCGGCGATGCTCATCGCGAGTCCACGCACTCTGTTAGGGTACATCTCTGACAAAAGTACAAAAACAACCGCGCTTATGGAAATCGCCGTGCAGAAAACGTACAGAAGGAAGAATGTCAGCAGGAACCAGGTCGGAAGGCTCTGTGGGAAGCAGAAGTACAGGCCTATCATCAGCAGACAGAGGATCATTCCGCCCACACCCCACCAGACCAGCTGCTTGCGGCCGACCTTGTCGATGACCAGGAGGGCGATGACCGTCGTGAGCATGTTCACGATCCCCACAAGGACGGTCGAGAACATCGAACTCTCGCCTGACAACCCTGCGTCACTGAATATCTTGGGGCCGTAGTACAGCACGGCGTTCACTCCCATGAACTGGCCGAGGATGGCGATGGCGCAGCCGATGAGGACAGCCTTGAATATTCCCGGCTCCAGAAGAGTCCGCCATTCGGACTTGGTCTCGCCGGCGATCGAGGCTCTGGTCTGTTCGATCTGCCTTGCCACTTCCTCCTGGGATGTGAATATCCCGCCGAGGATCCTTGCGGCCTTATCTTCCTTGTGCTTGGTGATCAGCCAGCGCGGACTCTCGGGGATAAGGAATATGACGAGGAGGAACAGAAGATCCGGAACAGTCTCGTAGCCAAGCATTCCCCTCCAGTACTCGGAATTGAATATTCTTGTCCAGAGATCCGTCGAGGTGGAGGTCACGTCGGCGCCCTTCAGGACAAAGTAGTTGATCAGGTAGGCCATCAGGAACCCTATCGTGATGGCCAGCTGGTAGAGCGACACGAGGGAGCCTCTTTTCTGCGCCGGAGCGATCTCCGAGATGTAGATCGGTGAGACGATCGAGACTATTCCTATGCCGAATCCTCCTATGATCCTGAAGACAACCAGCTGGTTGAAGTCGCCGCAGACGGCGCAGCCTATGGCCGAGACGCTGAACATCAGAGCCGAGATGAGCATCGTCTTCTTTCTGCCGAGATGGTCGCTCATCATTCCGGCCGTCATCACGCCCAGAATCGAGCCGATCAGAGCGCAGCCCACGTACCACCCTTCGGCGATCGTCGTCAGCCGGAACTGGTTCTTCACGATCTCGGTCGTGCCGGAGATCACGGCGTTGTCGTAGCCGAACAGGATTCCGCCAATCGCAGCTACAATGGCCAGGAACACTATCCGGGTCATATTTATGCTTTTGTCCATCGCTTATCGCATGTCAAAGTATTCCATGTACCTGTCGTAGAGATGTCCCGCCTGAAGGTAGGCCGACTGAGGGCTCATGAAGTGCGAGAACTCGAAGGTGATGGCCTTGTCGTAGCCGCAGCGCTTCGCCGCCTCAAGCTTCATCCTCAGTTTGTCGAACTTGATCGGGAGGAAACGGATCGGCATGTCCCGGTCGAAACTCTCGGCGTTGGTCCAGCACTGCATACCGTACTTGTCCGCCAGCTTCTTGTTGACAGAGAAGAACGCGTCAAGCTCGTCGTAGTCGATGTGTCCGTCCTGGAAGGCGCATGCGTCGACATATTCATGGATCCCGTCGAAGATCTCGTTCCATTCCCTCTCGTGCTGCTCTATCGAGACGGCCTGCTCCTTGGTCAGGTTGCCGCCGGCCGCGTCTACCGCCTTCTTGCCGTCGATCCACGGGGAGATGAAGGTCGGCAGTCCGCCCGAGACCTCCTTGCACTGGCGCCCCATCGTGCGGAAGGACTCTATAGCGCCCTTGGTGGCACGGCTGATCTCGCCGCTGATGTACCAGCCGCCGAAGCTGTCGTACTTGCTGCCGTAGCGCTGCCAGATCTCGTCGATCACGTACTTGTTCGCCTCGACCTCGTATGACATGTCGCCTGTGTCCCAGTATTTTCCGGAGTCGTACAGTCCGAGCCAGAACTTCATGCCGTATTTCTGGGCGAGGCGGCAGAACATGTCGATCATGTCGGTCGAAGGCATGTAGCACCCCTTCTTAAGAAGGTAAGGTGACGGATAGGTGATGAACTTGCGGTAACCGCAGCGGATGTCGATCACGGTGTCGATGCCCATCGCCTTCATGTAACGGAAGTCAAGATCCCATTCTTTCTCGCCCCAGTTCTGGTGCGGAATGTCATGCGAGATCTCGTCCAGGAATGTGCCGGTGATGGGGAGGGCGTTCCCGTGAGGGACGATCAGCCTGCTGTTGATGCTCTCGTCGGCCTTGAGCCTGAGGTCTTTACCGTTCTTCGAGGCCATTCCCATAGCGTTGGCGGCAATTGGAGCCGCCCCAGCGGTCGCGGCGGCGATTCCGGCCTTCTTCAGAAAAGTTCTTCTGTCTGTCATGGTGCTTTCTTTATGTGATAGGTGATCCTTAAGTAATCCTTAGTAATCCTTAAAAGATAACTTAGTAAATATTGTCTTCGCAAAGGTAAGAATTTATTTCTTAAATTATTTTAATATTTATTAATTTATTTGTTAAATATTTGATTAAATATTATAACTTTGTAAAAATGTTAGGCTAACCTTTGTGGATAGATGACACTATTATTAATAACAACGCATTCTTTTATGAAAGAAACATCGAATTATTCATTCCCTTTCCTAAAGGTGGTGCTTGCGTCGGTTCTGTCGTTTTTCCTGTTCTCGGGAAACGTGTCGGCGCAGCCTTCCGTCAAAGGTAGGGTGACAGACCAGAACGGGCAACCGCTGCCCGGTGTCTCTGTCATTGTGGCCGGAACCACGAACGGCACGATGACCGGATCGGACGGAAGCTATGTGATTTCCGTCGCAAAAGGACAGACGCTGGAGTTCCAGTGTCTGGGCATGACATCGTTCCGGAAACTATGTGACGGAACCGTGCAGGTTTTGAACGTGACCCTGAAAGAGGACACTGCCTATCTTGACGAGGTGGTTGTCGTGGGTTACGGTACATCCAAGAAATCATCCCTGACGGGAGCGGTCTCGGCGATCAAGGGGGACGAGGTCCTTAACGCTCCCGCCTCGAACGTCTCTCAGATTCTTGCCGGGCGTCTTCCGGGCATCTCCTCTGTGCAGGAGTCCGGAGAACCTGGTCAGGATCAGGCTTCCCTGCGTCTGCGCGGCTCGATCTACGGAATCGCCTACGTTGTGGACGGATTTCCGGTGAGTGACATCAACGACATCAATCCTAATGACATCGAGAGCATCTCTGTCCTCAAGGACGGAGCGTCTGCCGCTGTGTACGGATTGAAAGGCGCGGGCGGCGTGATGATCATCACGACCAAGAGGGGAGCGAAGGAGAAGACCTCCATCACCTATGACGCCTCGTTCGGTGTGTCGATGAACGCTAATTTCCCGGAGTTCATGAACGGCCCGCAGTTCGCCTACTATTATAATATGGCGGACATGATGGACCAGCTGGCCAGCGGAGCCATCACCGACCGCTCCCGGTACAATCCGTACTTTACTTCGGAGAATGTCGCGGCGATGACCAACGGCGACCCTACCGACGGTTGGGACAATGTGAACTACATCGACAAGGTGTTCGGCACCGGATTCACGCAGAAGCACAACGTGACCGTGACCGGAGGAAGCGACAAGGCCCGCTACTACACCTCTTTCGGCTACTACGGGCAGGACGGTAACATCGACAACTTCACCTACAAGCGCTACAACCTGAGATCCAACATTGACTCGGACATCACTTCCAGGCTGCATTTCAAGCTGGGCCTGTCGGGTACGCTGGCTCACAGGGACACTCCGGGCTATGCCTCGGGAGGCACGGACGGCGGATACAGCGAGCTGGGATGGCTGTCGGTGGCAAACCAGACTATCGTGATGCATCCGTATCTCCCGGAGAGGTACGAGGGCATGTACACTTCGACGATCAAGAAGAACACCGGACTTCCTCAGAGTCCTCTCGCCGCCATCTATGAGTCAGGCTACAAGAAGACCCGCTCGATGGATCTTTCGGTCAACGCCACGCTGGCCTATGACATTCCAGGTGTGGACGGACTGGTCGCCAAGGTTGCCGGTGTCTATGACTGGAGCAACTCCTACAACAAGAATCTGAACACCCCTTACAGCACGATGGCTTTCGTGGACGGAGCATATTCGAAGAAGAATGACCCAAGGGGAGTGGACAACGGCATAAACCTCGGAGAGGGAACGTCCTATTGGCAGCAGATGGTGGGACAGGCCAGTCTTGAATATTCCAACACCTTCGGCAAGCACAGCGTGGAGGCCTTGGCGCTCATGGAGATCCGTGACACCAAGAGCAACAGTCTCGCGGCCTACGTCAAGGATCTTCCTTTCGCCTCGCTCCCGGAAATCAGCCAGGGCAACCCGACCAAGAACCCTGTCTCCGGAAGCAGCGGAGCGTCCAGAAGCGTCGGCGGAGTCTTCCGACTCAAGTACAACTTCGCGGACAGGTACCTCATCGAACTTTCGGGACGCGAGGACGGCTCGTACCTCTTCAGCGGAATGGACAAGTACCGCTGGGGCTTCTTCCCTTCAGCATCCGTCGCGTGGAGAATCTCCAATGAGAATTTCATGAAATCTGCTGATTTTCTCAATGACTTGAAGATCAGGGCCTCCGTCGGAATGCTTGGAAACGACGGTGTTCCTGAATATGCCTTCCTCAGCACCTACTCGCGCTATGGCCAGAAGGTGGGCTACAGGATGGTTGACGGAAGCGCTGCCTTCAATCCTGCCTATAAGCCGGATGTCGTGCCGTCGCTCAACTTGTCATGGGAGCGTTACCTTTCCTACAACGTCGGATTCGACGCGACCCTGTGGGACGGGCTTCTGGGCATGGAGGTGGACGGATTCTACAACTACACCTATGACATCCTGACCGGCCAGGGCTCCGGATTCCCGGCTTCCATGGGTGGGTACTATCCGACCTACATCAATTATCCTGCGATCGACGCCAAGGGTGTTGACCTCATGGTCACTCACAAGAATCAGTTCTCTCTCGGCGGCAAGCCGTTCTTCTACGGGGTGAGCGCCAGCCTGACATATTCAAAGACCAGATGGATCAAGTACAAGGACAATCCTGAGGTCAGCGACAACAGGAAGATTGTCGGCAAGACCTATGGCTCCATCACGGGTTGGAAGACCGACGGGCTGTTCCGCTCCGAGGAGGAGATTGACAATTCCGCCTGGTGGGGATCACGCCCTAACGTGGGCGACATCAAGTTCGTGGACATCAACGGCGACGGCAAGATCGACTACGACGACTGGGGCTATTTCGGACGTTCCAACAGGCCTGAGCTGACATTCGGCCTGAACCTCAATTTCGAGTGGAACGGCTTTGATTTCAATGCCCAGTTCACCGGTGGCGCCTTGTTCGACGTTTCCCTTACCGGAACGTACTACAACGGCTATGATGACAACACGATCTGGACTCAGACTTTCAAGGAGGGAGGAAACTCTCCTCTCTATCTTGTGGAGAACGCATGGAGCGTGGACAATCCTGACGGTACCTTCCCGCGTCTAACCCTCGGCTCTCCGGGACACGGTGGTGACAACGGTGTAAGCTGCTCATTCTGGTGGAGGGACGGAAAATATGTCCGTCTGAAGTCAGCGCAGCTTGGCTACACCCTGCCGAAGAAATGGATGAGCCATCTTGGCGTGTCTTCCCTCAGGCTGTTCGTCGAGGGACAGAACATATTCACCATCGATGGTCTTCCTAAGGGAATCGACCCTGAGTCTCCGGGCGTGAACAACGGTTATTATCCTCAGCAGCGCCTCTTGATGGGTGGTGTGACATTATCATTCTAAAAGGACAGCTTGATATGAAATACATTAAGAATCTGATTTTGACAGTGTCGGGAATCGCCGTGGCGATGGGGGTGTCCTCCTGCAACTCGTTCCTCGACATGACTCCGACCGACAGCGTCTCGGACAAGATGCTCTGGAAAACCACCGCGAATGCGGAATATGGAGTGAACTACATCTATAGCTACATCCTGGACATGGCCGACGCCAACTCCGGACAGTGTGCGGCCGGCATGACCGACGCCCTCACCGACCAGTTGAAGTACGGCTCCTACAACTTCAACGCTCTGTGCTACATACCGAGCGAGATCGCCTACGGGGGATCTGTGTTGACAGCCAACTACGTGTCCGCGTACCTTGGCTACTGGGACACGATGTACAGCGCGATCAGAAAGACCAACCAGGGTCTGAACTATCTGGAGAAGTACGGTGAGATGTCCGGTGAGGACAAGACGAGACTCTCGGCCGAGCTGAGGTTCATGCGCGCATGGTTCTACTTCGACCTTGTCAAGAGGTACAAGGATGTCATCATCTATGACGAGGATCTGAGCGCCGTCACGGCCAACAAGGCTCTCTCGACAGAGGAGGAAGGATGGAACTTCATCGAATCCGACCTTGAGTTCGCCGCCGCGAACCTGCCTGAGAAAGAAAAAGCGAACGGACGGCTGAACAAAGGAACGGCCTATGCCTTCATGACAAGGGCGATGCTGTACGCCAAACGTTATGACAAGGTCGTCGCGGCCGCGGACAAAGTGAAGGAGTTGGGTTATTCTCTGATCTCAAACTATGCTGATGTCTTCAACGGCAACAATTCCGAGGTCATACTTGAATATGTCTTCAACTATTCCGACAATGTGACCCACAGCTTCGACTACTACTACTCTCCGGGAGGCGACTACACCACCAAGGATGCTTCCGGCGGCGGCTACGGCACGCCGACACAGGAGATTGTGGAGTCCTATGAATATGCCGACGGCTCCGGTCTTCCGGACTGGTCGCCTTGGCACACCGCCGAGGGAACCGATCAGAATCCTCCGTATGAGCTGCTTGAGCCTCGTTTCCAGGCATCCGTACTCTACAACGGTGCGAAGTGGAAAGGGCGCACGATCGAGCCGTTTGTGGGCGGAGACGACGGCTGGTGCCAATGGAACGTGGTCAAGGAGCCTAAGGGTAAGACGACCACGGGCTATTACCTCCGCAAAGGTGTGGACGAGACGCATGACGTGATCGCCAGAAGCGAGCGCACC
>ERZ780095.661-NODE-661-length-9258-cov-3.26111_pt1 | contig 9258 bp, 7 predicted proteins | sample MGYA00511574_ERZ780095 | MGnify/ENA primary metagenome ERZ780095 (study PRJEB29588, sample SAMEA2153837) | human gut metagenome | biome: human gut; feature: human-associated habitat; material: faeces | place: Denmark | collected 2008/2010 ...
CTAAAATACGAATTTTTACATTCGATTTTACCGCCTGTTAAAAACAATTAAATTAAATTAACATAAAAACGGAGAGCGTCTTGCCCTCCGTTTAATTTTTATTAAAATATCTTACTGCTTTTCAACCGTTTGTGACGGTTTTACATACAGGGTTTTATTGTTGACATAAATCACCATACCCGGTTTTGAGCCGTTTGGCTTTGACACATAGCGAACAAGTGTGCAGTCAACAGGAACCTGACTGCTGTTTCTCGCCTTACTGTGATATGCCGCAAGCCGTGCCGCCTCGTAGATTGCCGTGTCGGAAATCTCTTTGCCGTCCGAAACAACAATTACATGAGAACCGTGAATATCCTTTGTGTGCAGCCACATATCGTTCTTTGACGCTGTTTTCAAAGTCAGCTTATCGTTCTGACGGTTGTTTCTTCCTACAAGGATTTTAAAACCGTCGCTTGATTCAAATTCGAGCGGCGGCAAAGTTGTCTGACGGGGCTTTTTGCCCTTTTGAACCTTGAGATAGCCCTGCTCGGTAAGTTCCTCACGAATTTGCGCAAGGTCTTTTTCATTCTCCGCACGGTCAACCGTATCGAGAACCGAGTTAATATAATCAAGCTCTTCCCTGCCCTTTTCAAGCTGTTCTTTGAGCATAATTTCGGCATTTTTAGCCTTGCGGTAATCCTTGTAATACTTCTGAGCATTTGCCGAAGGTGAGATTGCCGGATTAAGCTTTATGCGTAAAATTGCGTTGTTCTCATCGTAAAAGTTTTCAACATCAACATACTCCGCACCACGCTCAATGCGATAGATATTTGCCTGTAAAAGGTCACCGCATATGCGAAGATGCTCACGGTCTGCACAGCGTTCAAGCTCACTCTTCTGCTTTGCAATTTTTCGTGCAAGCCTTTCAAGTGTGTTGTTCAAAAGCTTTGTAAGGCTTTGTGATTTCACCCTCATTCTGTCACGACTGTCACGAGCCTCATAGAATCCGTCAAGCAAATCGGAGAAGCTTTCCTTACTCTCAACCTTTGCAAAATCGCCGTACTGCTCAACATTCATAAAGCAGAAGTCCATAGGCTTGCCGTCTTCACGATAAACCACAACAGGCTTGCCCGAACAATCGCTGCAAACGCTTTTCAGCTTTTCGATTTCAACTGCGAGTCGGTCAAAAAGCACACCCTCAATTCTGTTTGTTGCGCCCTCCATAACCTTGTATTCAATCTCACGACATACAATCGGAGAAACGCCCTCAATTGTCCTTAACAGCGCCTTGTTAAGCGGCATTTCCGTGTCAAGATTTTTTACCGCCGTACACACATCAAGTGCAGTACATTTAAGCAGATTCAGCTTGTTCTGCGATTCGGGAAGTTCGTATTTTATATTCGGCAGTACAAGTCTTTTACTGCTCATTGTAAGATCTACACGCTTGAGTGAATCAATGATGACGCCGTTTGAATCGACAATAATTATGTTGCTGTACATACCCATAATTTCGCATACAACAGTTATCATCACAGTATCGCCGAGTTCGTTCACGCACTCGAAATCGAGCATAAGAACACGGTCGCAACCGTTCTGGCGAAGTCCCACAAGCTTTCCGCCGCCGATTCTTTTTCGCAAAAGCATACAGAACATCGGAGGTTGTGCAGGATTTTCGGGTGTTGACGAACAGAAGTTCACTCTCGGTGAATTTGCTCGTGCAGAAAGCAACAGCTTTTTGTTGCCGGAAAATGTTCTCAATCCGAACACAAGCTCCTCTCTGTTCGGCTGATAAATCTGCGACACCCTTGCACCGAGAGCCTCTTTTTCTATTTCACTTTTAATATGTCTTAAAAAAATTCCGTCAAGCGCCATAGTAACTCCGTAAATTATTTGTGATATTTACCGTTTGATGAAATCTCAAACGCACGGTAAATCTGTTCGCTTAAAATCATTCTTGCCATTTGGTGAGGAAAGGTCATTCTGCTCATTGAAAGACGGACATCCGCCCGTTTTTTAACCGATTCGTCAAGCCCGTAGCTGCCGCCGATAATAAAATCAACGGTGCTTTTTCCGCTTACAGACGCATTGTCAATCAGCTTTGAAAGCTCCTCACTCGACATAGACTTTCCCTCAATACACATTGCAACAACATAATCCGAAGGCGAAATTTTTTGCATGATTCGTTTTCCCTCAGAGAAAATAACCTCATCAATCTGCGACCTATTCGGTATGTTGCTCTTAATGCGTTCTTCCGAAAGCTCAATAATATTGAATTTACAAAATGCGGTCAAGCGTTTTGCATACTCTGCAATTGCGTCGGTAAAATATTTTTCTTTGATTTTGCCGATACAAATTATGTTAATCTTAATCATATTTCTCTTGTTTGTTTAAGGTTAAAAGATGATGGCTTTTGTTGTGCTTACACTCGGAGCAACATCAAGCGAATAATCGCTTTTGTACTTCATTCCGTTTGATGTGAGCAGGTCTACGGATGTTGACATTGCAAGCGGAACGGTATTATTTTCTTCGCTGAGATGGCCGAGCATAAGTCTTAAAGTTCCCTTTTCAACAAGGTTAACAAGTTCTTTTGCACAAGCCTCATTTGAAAGATGTCCTCTGTTTGAAAGGATTCTCTGCTTTAGCGGATAAGGATAAAATCCGTTTTTGAGCATATTGATATCGTGATTTGACTCAAGCACAACAAAGTCGCTCTGCTCTGCGGCAGTTCTGACATCGGGCAACATAACGCCCATATCGGTTGCTATAAGTGCGGATTTTCCGTCGGGAGCAGTAACACGGTAACAACAGCTTTCCACCGCATCGTGGGGGGTGTCAATTCGCTGAACACGCATATTGCCGATTACAACCTCGTCAGTTATAACATCTGCATCTGTGTTTGGATCAAGCTTATTACCTGCCCTCAAAGCATTGAGCGTACCAAGACTTGAATACACCTTAAAGCCGTAACGCTTTGCAAGCACACGCAACGCACTGCAATGGTCAGTGTGTTCGTGAGTTATAAAAACCGCCCCGATACTGCCCATATCAAGTCCGTTTGCAAGCATGGCATTTTCAATCTGCTTGCATGAACGGCCTGCGTCAATCAGTACGCCTTCGCTTGCCGAACCTATGTAGTAGCTGTTACCCTTACTTCCGCTGAATAGCGGTACTGCTCTTGCCAAAACAATCAATCCTTATCTTTAGTATAACGAATATGATAACACAAATTTTAAAATTTGTAAATTATCTCACAAAAAAGCCGTTCTCACAAAGAAAACGGCTTTGATTTCTAATTAAATTTTAGTCAGGCACCGAGCTCTTGCTCGTTGTCTCCTGTAAAATACACCTTTTTGATATCTGCACCAAGTCCTCTGAACTTTTCAACAACATCTTCATATCCACGCTCAATGAACTGAATATTTGAAATCTCTGTTGTACCGTTAATTTCAAGAGCGGCAATAATCATAGCCGCACCTGCACGAAGGTCGGTTGCCTTAACGGGAGCCGCTGTGAGCGGAACACCGCCTTCAATGATTGCAAGTCTGCCCTCAACAGAAATCTGCGCACCCATTCTGATAAGCTCGCTGACATACTGATAGCGATTATCCCAAACATTCTCGTTGATGATGCTTGTTCCGGGAACGCTCATAAGCAATGCGGCAAACTGCGGCTGACAGTCTGTCGGAAAGCCGGGATGCGGCATTGTCTTGATGTTACAGCGCTTTAGCGGAGCAGATGACGCATCAACCTTGAGAGCCTCATCATATTCCGTAATCTTAACACCCATCTCACGCAGCTTTGCGCTGATTGATTCAAGATGCTTCGGTGTAATATTCTTTACCGTAATACAACCTCTTGTTGCGGCGGCGGCACACATATATGTTCCTGCCTCAATCTGGTCGGGAATAATCGAATAAGTAATTCCGTGAAGATACTCAACGCCACGGATTTTGATAACATCCGTACCTGCGCCCCTGACATCCGCACCCATTGAATTAAGGAAGTTCGCAAGGTCAACAATATGCGGTTCTCTTGCGGCATTTTCAATAATGGTCTGTCCCTTTGCCTTTGATGCGGCAAGCATAATGTTCATTGTTGCACCAACGGACACAACATCAAGGTACACATGTGTACCGACAAGGCTGTCGCATTCTGCCTCTATAATCGCACCGTCAACAAGCTGAGTTGTCGCACCGAGAGCCTCAAAGCCTTTAAGATGCTGGTCAATCGGACGCACGCCAAAGTTACAGCCGCCCGGAAGAGCCACCTTAGCCTTGCCGTACTTGCCCAAAAGTGCGCCGAGAAGATAATATGACGCTCTCATACCTCTTACAAGGTCGGTCACAGCATTGCATGTGCGGATTTTTGTAGGATCAATATATAAGGACGAACGGTTGATTCGTCTTACATTAGCACCCATCTGCTGAAGAATTCTGCTGATAAGTGATACATCGCTGATGTTAGGAATATTTTCAATCTGGCACGGTTCATCACAAAGAATAACTGCCGGAATAATTGCAACGGCTGCATTTTTCGCACCGCTGATTGTCACTTCACCCGATAATGGCTTTCCGCCGGTAACTACGAACTTCTCCAATTGTTACACCCCAATTAATGTGTAGAAGATACTTTTAACTAAATAAGCTAAATATCTGAAAATGTATATCTATATAGTGTATAAGTAAAAATCAAAAATTATACGAATCTAAAATTCATAATGAGAACTAATTTGTTACATTTTATTAAAAACGAACCCACTCGGTTACGCAGATGTAATTTAACAATTCTCTTACAGAAAATGATACTACAAAATTGTAGTAAAGTCAACGGAATAATAAAACTGTAATCTATTTTTGGGCAAGTTGTACTCAAATTATTAATTTGTTGCTTTTTTTGTTTTTAATATAACCAACCATGCTTTTTAAAACCGTTTTTTCCTAAAAAGAAGTAATTAATCAAAGCGATTTTTTGTAAAATTATTACAAATTGAAACAAGTGTTATTTTCGTGTTATCATCAGGCATCTGAGCATTTTACAATTCAAATTGAACACAGAAAAATATCGTTCCGTTATTCCTACGATAATTTTACACCTTCAATCTTCTTTTTTCAAATTTAAAATTAACTTTCTATACTATATATACTTTCCAAACGGACACAATAAACAAGTGAAACTTTGGGGCAAAAAAACTTGAAAAACATTACATTTTTTCGTGTGTGTCTATTGACTTTTTAAAAAGGAAATGCTATATTATAATTAACATATGAGCATATCTTCATATGTTCAAGTATAACTATTAACCTGAGAGAAAATTAAAGGGGACGCCTATGGAAAACAAAGAAAAAACAACCACTCCCGAAATGCCCGACATTGATGTGCTGTTTGAGCTTGCAGACCTTTTTAAGGTTTTCGGTGATTCAACCCGACTTCGCATTATGTACACCATTTCGGAAAATGAAATGTCGGTGCTCAACATTGCTGAAGCTCTCAGCATGGAGCAAAGCACAATTTCCCACCAACTGCGTGTGTTAAGGCAGAACAAGCTGGTGCGTGTTCGCCGTGAAGGAAAGCAGATTTATTACAGCCTTGACGATGACCATGTGAAACGAATCATAGAAATGGGACTTGACCATGTTCTTGAATAAGGAGGGAGACATATGAGGTACAAATATCAGCTTGACAATCTCAACTGCGCTAATTGTGCAGGCAAGATTGAGGCTAAAATTGCAGAAACAAACGGCTTTGAGGATGTGAGCTTTAATTTTGCGACAAAACTTCTCAATTTCAAAAGTGAAAAGCAGAATCCTGTTTCCGAAATTCAGGCAATTTGCGACAGCATTGAGGACGGTGTAACTGTTGTTGACAAAACTCCGAAAAATGATATCACAACAAAGGCAGAACCCGAAATCACGAAAAAGAAAATCAACCATGACACAATCTTCCTTGCAATTTCAATTGTACTTGCTGTAGTGTCCGAAATTCTCCACCTTACACTTGACGGTGTTACGGCTGTTCATTATGTTGTACTCGCAGCGTGTTTTGTTGCAACACTTCTTTCGGGTTACAAGGTATTTATCAAGGGTGCAAAAAACATTCTAAAGCTGAGAATTGACGAAACAACGCTTATGGCTGTTGCGGTAATTGCGGCATTCTGTCTTGGAGATTTTGTTGAGGCGGCAATGGTAACAATCCTCTTTTCTATCGGTGAAATTTTTGAGGATCGAGCAGTTGACGCATCCCGCCGTGACATTGAAAAGCTTGCAAACATTCGTCCCGATACAGCAACAATTATTGTTGACGGTGCGGAACAGATTGTTCCTGCCGAAAGCGTTGAAATCGGAAGTATCATTGAAGTCAAGCCATACGAAAGAGTTCCGCTTGACGGCATTATTATTAAAGGTAAAACGACTCTCGACACATCTGCTCTCACAGGCGAAAGCCTTCCTGTTGATGCAAGCGAGGGCAGTGAGGTACTCAGCGGTGCAATCAACGGCAGTAACCTTATTACTGTCAAAACCACAAAACATTTCGGCGACAGTACCGCAACAAGAATTCTTCAGCTTGTTGAAGATGCCGCCGCTCAAAAGGGCAACAGCGAAAAGCTTATTTCAAGATTTGCCTCTGTTTACACACCGGTTGTTGTACTCATTGCAGTTGCAATCGCAGTAATTCCTCCGCTCTGCGGACTCGGAGCATTCAGCGAATGGCTATACCGTGCGCTTGTTTGTCTTGTAGCGTCATGTCCGTGTGCTATTGTTATTTCCGTACCTCTCTCCTACTATTCGGGTATCGGTGCGGCATCCGAAGTCGGTGTACTCATCAAGGGCGGAAAATATATTGAGGCTCTTGCAAAAGCAGACACATTCGTATTCGATAAAACAGGCACACTCACAAGCGGCAAGCTCAGCGTAAACAAGGTTAATACGGTCGGTTCATACAGTGCTGACGAAGTTCTTGCTCTTGCCGCTGCAAGCGAAAAATATTCCGCTCATCCGATTGCCTCCGCAATCAGAGAAAAGGCAAACGGTCTTGAACTTCCCGAGCTTTCCGACTACAGCGAAAGTGCCGGTCACGGAACAAGCGCAGTTTATAACGGCAAAACTATTCAGTGCGGCGGTTCAAAGATTCTTTCGGACGAACAGAAGAAGATTGCAAATAAAGACGATTCTGTTTTCGTAATTTATGACGGTCAGCTTATCGGTTCGCTCAATGTCAGCGATACGGTAAGACCTGAGGCAAAAGAGGTTATCTCACAGCTTAAAGTGCTCGGTGTCAAGAACACGGTAATGCTCACAGGCGACAGACAACAGCCTGCCGAAAATGTTAAAAACGAACTCGGACTTTCCGAATGTCACGCAGAGCTTCTCCCTGCTCAAAAGCTTGAACTTTTCAAGGGCTTGAAATCAAAATCCAAGGGTGCTTGCTTTGTAGGCGACGGCATCAATGATGCCCCTGTTCTTTCGGCAAGCGACTGCGGTATCGCAATGGGATTCGGCAGTGAAGCCGCTATTGAAGCGTCAGACGCAGTTCTCGCATCAGGCACACTCAAACAGCTTCCAAAGGCAATTAAAATTGCAAGAAGTGTTATCAACACTGTCAAGGGCAACATCATCTTCGCCCTCTCAATCAAGGCTCTTGTAATTATCCTCGCCGCATTCGGTCTTGCACAAATCTGGATGTCCGTTATCGCCGACACAGGCGTCAGCGTAGTCTGCGTCATCATAGCCGCAAGACTCCTCAAAAAGAAATATTGATTTTTTTACAAATCATATCATTTATTATGATAAAGCACCGTGAGCTTTCACAAGTTTCACGGTGCTTTCATTTGCCAAAATTTTTCTAAACATAATCTTATATTATAGTATTTTAAAATTATTGACTTTTATAATTATATAAATTATAATGTTTTTGTCAGTGCTTGTAACTGATAAATAAACTTCGGAGAGATTAATTTGAAAAAGATATTTTTATTATTAGTAACCACTTTATTTTTACTTTCATTATACGGGTGTAACACTTCTTCATCAAGCAATAACCCCACTGAACAAACAACCGTAACGAATACAGATGATTTATCTCTTGATTCAGATATTGAAACAACAGAATTAAATCATGATTATGAAATTTACAATAACGGCAAAAAGGTGGATACTTTAAATCTTTACGGCTTATTTAAACAAATTGATAACGGCTTCATATATTCAAAAATCAATAAAGACTCTCCAAATGAAATGGAATACTACAGATATTATTTAGATAAAAAAAACAGTGTAAAACTTGGTTCAATAAAAAACTGGTCTATGCAAATTCACGATAAAGCTTATGTAAATAATCACCTTTGCTTTACGTCAAGCACGGGCGACATTACAGACGAAGAAAACAGAACTCTTGAATTTATTGATATCGACCTTAATAAAAACAAAATGACGACTGTATTTTCTGACAAAGGCGGATTTCCATATGACACTGTTACAGGAGCAGACAATCTTGTCATAATCACAAAAGTGCTAAACAACGGTACTTCTTTGGAACTGTATGATACCGAAACTCAAAAATTCAAGCAATTAAAATATTTAGAGTTTGATGATAAAAACAGTATCGGGGAAACTATAAGAAAAGTTTCAATTGACAAAAGTACAAAAACAATCTCTCTTTTGGTTTTAGATTGCATTTCACAGAACGAAGCTTCTTTAAAAATAGAAACTTATGACTATGATATGAATTTTCTCAAAAGCTATGATATATCCAACATTTCAGATGATTCAAACGAATTAATTCAGGGCGTACAGGTTTTTGATTTTAAAAACAATTATCTATTCTATCAAAATTTCAGCATAACAAGATGTATAGGATATATAGACAGCGATAAGCTGAAAAAATCCGACATATCAGAAGATGTAGATGATACTTTTTCAATAGTATCCGCATCTGAAGATGACAGTGATACAAATTTATTGTATAAGAGGGCGGAATCAAGTTCAGAAAATAACTACATATATCTTTTTGATACAACCAACAAAACAATGAAAGAAACAAAATTTAATATTGAAGAAAAAGGGTACACTATAGGCGGTATATCACGGGTAAGGAAAATGAATTTGATGATAATGATGTCCCCTGATAATACAGATGAAAAAAGCAACCTTAATCCAAGAATATACTTTACAAAACTAAGCGACTTAAATTTTCAGTAAACAGGCGGTAAAAATCAATTAAAATCCATTTTGCAAATTATCTGTCAAAATCCTGCAAAAAATTTAATTTATGGGCAATGCTGCT
>ERZ780095.664-NODE-664-length-9209-cov-13.7142_pt1 | contig 9209 bp, 8 predicted proteins | sample MGYA00511574_ERZ780095 | MGnify/ENA primary metagenome ERZ780095 (study PRJEB29588, sample SAMEA2153837) | human gut metagenome | biome: human gut; feature: human-associated habitat; material: faeces | place: Denmark | collected 2008/2010 ...
TTCTTATATGCTTGTAAGTACATAATTTTTGCAGTCATGACACAAGAAAAGCTCCCTCACAGGAAGGAGCTTTGTCTACAGTCTGAAAGGATCAGTCCTAAGGGACTGATCCTTTTGGTTTGTCTTGCTATTAAGCTACAACAGTAACGTTGGTAGCACGGATCTTGCTGCTGTTCTGAGGATCGCACTCGGTATCGAAAGTTACCTTCTGGCCCTCTTCCAGAGACTTGAAACCATCAGCATTGATTGCGGAAAAGTGTACGAATACTTCCTCGCCGTTAGCATCGTTGGTGATGAAACCATAACCCTTCTGAGCATTGAACCACTTAACTGTACCGTTATTCATTATTGGTACCTCCTTTAATAATTCAGGCTTTGCCTGATCCTTTTGATGATTCTAAAACGTAGGACAAAAAAATCACATATTTTTGCAAAGCATCCGTGAAAAAGTAGCAATGTCTTACAAAAATATGTGAGATCAATGACTTTCATTTAGAATACGGTTAGAGTATACCATTGCCCCAATCGAAATGTCAATAATTATCTTTGATTTTTAGACCTATTTTCTTATGGAAAAAGCATATGATTTTAAGAGCAACAGGATGCGGAGAATGACGATGGATCTTAGATTTTGGGGAAAAGTATTACAAGGGGCGCTGATCGGTCTGGGAGCGGTACTCCCGGGGATATCCGGCGGCGTTTTAAGTGTAGTGTTCGGAGTCTATCGACCGATCATGGAGCTTTTGTCGGATCCGGTACATAAGTGGCGGACCCATCTGCCGGAATTGTTCCCTTATATGATCGGATCGGCAGCGGGATTTTTAGGGGTGGCGAATCTGTTATCATATGTACTAGAGACTTACCCGGAGCCTTCTGTCTGCGTGTTTGTGGGACTGATCGTGGGAATGCTTCCCTCGTTGTGGAGAGAAGCGGGAGAACAGGGCAGGAATGTGGGAAATGTGATCTTATCCTGCGTGACATTAGTGGCAATGCTTAGTCTGTTATTCTGGCTGCAGAATTCCCAAAATACCGTGGAGCCGGGATTTTTCAGCTTTTTGTTCTGCGGCTTTGCCTTTGCTCTGTCGGTGATCGCTCCGGGCATGAGCTTTTCAACAATATTGATGCCCTTGGGACTGTATACGCCCTTTGTGGAAGGGATCGGTCATGTGAGATTGGAGGTTCTGCTTCCGGGAGTAGCAGGGTGCGTGGTGACTTTCCTCTGTCTGGCAAAACTGGTAAACCGGCTGTTTGAGAGGCATTATGCGTTGATGTTTCATGGAATCCTCGGGATTGTCGGTGCGGCTACGGTGATGACCGTTCCCTGGGGCAGCTTTACAATATCGGCGGATGCGGCATCCCGGAATCTGTTCTGCATGGCGGCGGGAATCGTGGCGGCAATACTCTTGGATTTTATGAATGAAAAACTGGCATGTTTTCCCGAAAATGAGACAGAATAAGATGTAAGAGTCTTATTATGGAAAAAGGAAGGTAGAAACATGCAGATGTATGCGGTGGTGGCAACGGGAGTGCTGGGACTGCTGATCGGTTTCTGGTCAGGCAGGAGCATCCGCTGGAACATGGAAGAGACAGAAGAAGAGGCGGTCAACAGACAGGAAGAGAGAAGAATAACAGGGAACAGACAGCTGGTTATGGAAGGCACCGCCATAGGGAGCCCGGTGAACGGCGAGATCAGGAAAATATCGCAGGATACTTTGCAGGACACAACGGAAGAAGCGGAGGATGACAATACGAAGTGCATTACCATCCTGCCGTCGGACGGCAGAGTCTATGCTCCTACTGCAGGAAAAGTGCTGAAGCTTTATCCAATGGGCAACCGGATCCGTTTCCGCACGGACAGCGGGGTGGAGCTGCTATTGAATATCTGTAAGGATAAAGAAGAACTTCACAGCACCTATTACCGCTGCAATGTCCTGCCCAATGAGATCGTGAGAAAAGGCAAGCTTCTCGTAGAATTCGATCAGGAAGGGCTGGCGAGAGAAGGCGTGGATACGGCGGTGACAGTGGAAATGTGTCAGACACCTGACCGGGGACGGATCGTTCATACCTGGAAGGATTATATCCGGGCGGGCGAGGAGCTGTTGTGGGTAGACTCCGTCTGCCTGCGGTAAGCTCCCGGAGTGGTATGGAAGGTATCCTGAAAGGCACGGAAAAAGGTACGGGAGCTGCCAAAGCCGGCATCCAGTGCAATCTGTGTCACGGAGAGCTCTGTGGACAGCAGAAGGTCTCTGGCATAATCAAGCCTTCTGGAATTCACATAATCGGGAAAAGTGGTGTGGAACTTTTCCGTAAATATCCGGGAGAGGACAAAACGGCTGACACCGAATTCTTTCGAGAGACTGTCCAGGGACAATTCCTTCGTGTAGTTGGCATCCAGATAGAGAAGCAGCCTCTGCTCCAGCTCCAGATCCTCCGTGCTTTTCCGGGTATGCAGGGGGAGGGAGGGCAGGAGATCTGCCAAAAGGAGCGTCAGATACCCTTCCGCATAGATCTGCACATCAGAAGGAGTGGGACGATCTTTTTCCATGGTGGAAGCCAGACCCTCGAGTCCCTGTAAGGCAATGTGGCTGTGTTCCGAGAGGGTGGAGACGGCAAAGTCATTGCGTGAGGGCTTTTTATTCTGGAAAAAATGTCGGAAGGAATGACAGAAATCCGGCTCGAAGATACAGAGCAGATTCCGACCGGGTTCCACATGTTTTAAGCCGTGCATCTGGTTCGGAAAGACGAGGACACCCTGACCGGGAGCCAGCGGAAATTCTTGTTGTTCCACAGTGACGGTGGTGGAACCGCTTAAGACATAGATCAGCTCCAGCTGTCTGTGAAGATGGACGGCATAGGGGTTATTATTGGACAGATACAGATAGAGTTGTTCTTTGCGATTCTGATAAAAGAAACTCACGGTGTTTTCCTCCTGCAACTTTTGTCACTATTATGACATTTATTCTATTGAAATGCAAGATTTGACACAAACTAATGGGAAATTGACACGCGATATGACGGAATATCTGCTATACTGATTTTATAAACAAACAGTAGCAAAAGGCTGCGGAATGGAGAAACTATGGACAAGACGAAGATACATAAAATGTGGATCGCCGATCAGGGCGACGGCACCTATTCCAACCCGATCCTGTATACGGATTACTCGGACCCGGATGCCATTCGTGTGGGAGAGGATTATTTTATGATCGCTTCCAGCTTCTGTAATACCCCCGCGGTTCCTCTGTTACATTCCAAGGATCTTGTGAACTGGAAGGTCATCAATTACATCATGGATAAACTTCCCTTTGAATATTATGACAAGCCGGTACACGGCTGCGGTACCTGGGCACCTGCCATCCGCTTCCATGAGGGAACTTACTACGTATTTATTCCCATGCCGGATGAGGGGATTATGATGTGCAAGACCACAGACCCGTGGGGCAAATGGAGCGAGCCTGCTTATGTCAGAAAGGTAGTGGGCTGGATCGATCCCTGCCCTTTCTGGGATGAGGACGGCAAAGCTTATATGGTAACTGCTTTCGCCAGAAGCCGTATCGGCTTCAAGAGCATGCTGTATATGTCTCCCATCGAACCGGACTGCTCCGGAGTGCTGGATGACGGTCAGTTCATCTATGACGGTCATGCGACCCAGCCCACCATCGAGGGCCCGAAGCTGTATAAGAGAAACGGCTATTACTATATCTTCGCTCCGGCAGGGGGCGTGAAGCCTGGCTGGCAGACCGTACTGCGGTCGAAAAATATTTATGGTCCCTGGGAAGAGAAAATCGTCCTGCACCAGGGCAATTCCCCCGTCAACGGACCTCACCAGGGTGCCTGGGTGGATACGCCGGACGGACAGGACTGGTTCCTGCATTTCCAGGATGTGGGCAATGCGGGACGTATCGTACATTTACAGCCCATGCACTGGGAAAACGACTGGCCGGTGATCGGAGTAAATGCCGTGGACGGCTGCGGTGAGCCGGTACTGCGTTACAAGAAGCCGGAAGTGGGAGCTGCATATCCCATCGATACCCCGGAGGACAGCGATTTCTTCGAAGGAGATCGTTTAGGACTGCAATGGCAGTGGAATGCCAATTATAAAAAGGAATGGTACGACCTGAAAGACGGTCAGCTCCTTCTCCATGCACAGGCGGCGGATCCGAAGACACAGCTGTGCGACATCAGCAATCTGTTATTGCAGAAGTGGCCGGCACCGGAATTTTCTGTTACCACCTGTCTGCATCTGGAGCAGATGAAGGACGGCGATGTGGCAGGACTGGTATCGCTGGGCGGATGTTATACAGCACTTGCAGTTCAGAAAATACACGGCAAAATGAGCCTGCAGCAGCGCACCGGCAACTGGACGAAGGACGATGAAGTGCGCACCGGTCTAGGCGAATGGAACAGTGATGTCATTTATATCCAGATGAAGGTGGAGAAGGAGACTTACCGCACGTTCTACGTGGGAACCACGGAAGAAAATTTACAGCCTGTGGGACAGATGGTGGAAGCAACTCCGGGCCGCTGGGTCGGTGTCAAGGACGGACTGTTTGCCATCAACGAACAGGGTGCGGCTGGCGGTTCGGTGGCTGCGGATTATTTTGTATATCAGGAACTGTAACTATTTATAGGGCGAAGTAACCACTATGAGCAAATAACATGCAAGCATGTTATTCAGGAAAGCCTAGTAGAGGCGATTTTGCGAATGGGGTGCTGAATAGTTACTGAATCATAAAATTACATTTCTATTTACAATGCAATGACAATGTGCTATTTTGGCAGATGTTAATGTAAGGATAAAGGAATGATGTAAATTATGACGGAAGAGAAAAAAATGTTATTTTCACAGGATGCATTGAGAAAATTACTGTGGCCGCTGATCATAGAACAGTTTCTGGCAATCGCAATGGGAATGGCTGACACAGTGATGGCAGCCAGCTGTGGAGAAGCCGTGGTATCCGGAATCTCCCTGGTGGACAGTATCTGTGTGCTGCTGATCGGTCTGTTCACGGCCATGGCAAGCGGTGGCGCGGTCGTGGCAGCACAATACATGGGACACGGAGATAAGGAAATGGTAGGCCGGGCTTCCAATCAGCTGTTTATAGCGGTTGGGGGTGTGGCCCTTCTGTTTATGACGATAGCGCTGATCTGGAACAGGGGACTGCTGGCATTGCTTTACGGCAATGTGGAAGCGGATGTCATGAGTGCTGCAAGAATTTATTTTTATATTGTGGCGGTGTCCTTTCCTTTTCTGGGAATTTATAACGGTGGTGCAGCTCTGTTCCGTGCGGTGGGAGATTCCAAGGTGTCCATGAAGGTGTCATTGGTAGCGAATCTGGTGAACGTAGTGGGAAATGCCATTTTGATCTACGGTGTTGGAATCGGTGCTGCAGGAGCGGCGCTGTCCACGCTTTTTTCCAGAGTATTGTCTGCGGTGCTGATCGTAGTGCTGCTTAAGAAAAGTGACAAGATCATCATGAGCAATCATTGGCGTCTGGATACCAAAATCCTTGGGAAAATCCTGTATATCGGCGTACCGAACGGATTGGAGAATAGCATTTTTCAGATTGGTAAGCTTCTGACCACCAGCCTGATCGCCGGATTTGGAATGGCAGCTACGACGGCAAATGCCGTAACAGGCAGCATTGCCAGCTTCCAACAGATCCCTGCCAATGCCATCGGTGTGGCAATGATCACTGTGATCGGACAGTGCATCGGCGCAGGAGAAACAGAGCAGGCATTATATTATCTGAAAAAAATGATGAAAGTAGCATATGCCTGTATGATCCTGTTGGGAATTCCCATGATTATTTTTGCTCGACCGATCTGCGGAATCTATCATCTGAGTCCGGAGACAATGAAAATAACTGTTTTTCTGTTATGTTACAGCTGTGTATGTTGTATGCTGGTGCATCCGTTGTCCTTTGCACAGTCCAATGCACTTCGCGCTGCGGGAGATGTGAGATTTACCATGATCGTGGCGATCGCTTCCATGTGGCTCTGCCGTGTGGGTATGGCATATATCCTGGGACAGGGTCTGGGACTTGGCGTCATCGGCGTCTGGATCGCTATGACCATGGACTGGGTCGTACGGGCATTTTTGTTTACTAACAGGATACGGACGGGAAAATGGCTGAAGTATAAGGACCGGCTGGTGAAGTAAATCATGGTACTGTGCTAAAGTTTTACATTGACAGAATTTGTAATGTGTTTTAGCATGTTTTTATAGAAATAAAGTCGGGGTCAAGCATGTGGGCTTAGACCTTTTGATCCTGGCATCATAGAAAAATACATAAGCACATAAAGTGCAGAAATGAGGCAGAACATGAGCAAAAAGCCCTATGCAGAGCGTAATTTAAAATTTGAGACATTACAGTTACATGTGGGACAGGAGCAGCCCGATCCCGTGACCGGTGCGAGGGCCGTTCCCATTTATCAGACATCTTCTTATGTATTCCGCAACTGCGACCATGCAGCAGCACGTTTCGGACTGGAAGATCCCGGTGAGATCTACGGCCGTCTGGGCAACCCTACCCAGGGTGTCTTCGAGCAGCGTATTGCAGCATTAGAGGGCGGTACCGCAGCTCTGGCAGTAGCCAGCGGAGCGGCAGCTATCTGCTATACTATCCAGAACCTGGCAAAACAGGGAGATCACATTGTTTCTGCAAATAATATTTACGGCGGAACCTACAATCTGCTGGCGCATACCCTGGTGGACTACGGTGTGACCACTACTTTCGTGGCTCCTTCCGATTATGACAGGATCGAAGCAAGCTTCCGGGAGAACACCAAGGCGCTCTACATCGAGACCCTGGGCAATCCCAATTCTGATGTGGTAGACATCGAGCGTCTGGCACAGATCGCCCATGCACACAAAGTGCCTCTGGTAGTGGACAATACGTTTGCTACTCCTTATCTGGTACGTCCTTTTGAGTACGGCGCAGATATCGTGGTACATTCCGCAACCAAATTCATCGGCGGACACGGCACCAGCTTAGGTGGTGTGATCGTAGAGAATGGTAAATTTGACTGGGAGGGCAGCGGCAAGTTCCCTCATCTGTGCACTCCGAATCCCAGCTATCATGGTGTGACTTTCACCAAGGCAGCACCGGGCGCGGCTTTTGTGACCGCTATCCGTGCCATGCTCCTTCGTGATATGGGCGGCTGCATTTCCCCTTTCCATGCTTTTATTTTCTTACAGGGACTGGAGACACTGTCTCTGCGCGTGGAACGTCATGTGGAGAATGCACTGAAGGTTGTACAGTATTTGAACAATCATCCTCAGGTAGAGCGTGTGCATCATCCTTCCGTATCCACCGATCCGGAGCAGCAGGAGTTGTATAAGAAATATTTCCCGAACGGAGGCGGTTCCATCTTCACATTCGAGATCAAGGGCGGCAAGGAGACAGCGAAAAAGTTCTGTGATAATCTGGAACTGTTCTCGCTGCTGGCAAACGTGGCAGACGTGAAGTCTCTGGTCATCCATCCGGCTTCCACCACCCATGCACAGCTGTCTGAGGAAGAGCTGAATGAGCAGGGAATCTACAGCAATACGATTCGTCTGTCTATCGGTACGGAGAATATTGATGATATCATTGAGGATCTGGAAGGCGGTTTCCAGTCTGTTTAAGGAGAGACCATGCTTTCATTAGCTGTTTTCTATTTTGTATTTTTAGGAACAGAGTATCTGTTTGATAACCGGATGGCGTTATATACGGATCCCTCAGGCGTGGTACTGGCACAGAGCTATATCCTGGGCGTCAGCGTGTTTGGTTTCCTGGCATATTCTCTGATAGAAAAATGGAAAAGCAAATCCGGGAATCCCACTGCGTTCAAGGCAGCGGGATTCTTCTTGCCGGTGCCGGTGATCGCAGGATATGTACTGCTGTTTGTCGGGACCGGGTACGGGGTACTATTGGGCAGCGGGTGTTTTCTGTTCCTGATACTGGGATATCTGGGCAGCAGGACGCATTACCTGGCGGCACAGCTGCTTAGGGGAAGCAGGCATCCGGCGAAGACCGTGAGTGTGGCGTATGCTGTGGGGCTGCTCCTTCAGTTTCTGAACCACAATCTGTTGTGGGGAGAGACAGTGGAAGGTAGCTTCCTGGCGGGAAGTTTTGTGATGCTGTGGGTACTGACTGTCGGAATGGCGCAGAATGCACTGCCAGGATACCACAGGAGACAGAAGGCAGAGGACGGAGAAACGGTGTCGGTGAAAAACGCGCAGGAAGGTGTTACTGCGGAGCAGATATCATGGAAGAATCCCCGGCTGGCAGGTGTGGCATTACTGGTGACGGTTGTTCTGATGACATGTATCTTCGCAACGCTTTACAACGCTGTGACCCTGGCACATGCTGCAGGTACCATGGATATCGGTCAGTGGCCGAGACTGTTCTTAGCACTCAGCGGATTGCTGGCAGGAGTACTGTTTGATCTGAATAACGGAAGATATCGTGGACTGATCATGTATGCGGTGACGATCCTGTCGACCATCTGTGTGCTGATCATTGAAAGCGGCGGACCGTTTCTGCCGGGACTGCTGATCTTCTATATGTCTGCGGGATTTTTCGTGGTGTTTTTCACGAACGGATTTCTCCAGCTGTCCTATCGCATGCAGGATGGCAGGCTATGGGCAGGTATGGGAAGAGCGGCGAACAATCTGGGCGCTGTGATCACAGGAGTAGCTTCCGTAAGCCTGCTGACCGGAGAAGATCATATCCTGACGGCAGTACTGGCACTGGTATTGTTTGTACTGATCAGCGTGGCGCTGCTGTGGTATTATAGTTGTACGCAGATTGTAAAGGCTCCCGAAGCAATGGAAAGTCGCGAAATGGCTGGCAGTCAGAGCCGGCTGGAGAGATTTGCAGAATCTTTTGATCTGACGGAACGGGAGCAGGAAGTGCTGCAGCTTTTGCTGTTGTCCGATGATGGAATGCAGGAGATCGCCGACAGCCTCTTTGTCTCACGCGCGATGCTCTATCGGCATGTTTCTGCGCTGAATGAGAAGACCGGCACCAGAAGCCGAATCGGACTGATCCAGTTCTACTACAACTGGGAAGAAGATAAGAAATAGCGAGAGAATGAGAAAGGCACAGCCCTGTGAGGGACTGTGCTTTTTTAATTCATAGGAAATTTCTTCCTATGAATTAAAAAAGCTCCGCAGGGATCGCACTGCGGCGGTTATGAAATATGTCGCAAAAGCGACCCGC
>ERZ780095.667-NODE-667-length-9172-cov-2.9411_pt1 | contig 9172 bp, 7 predicted proteins | sample MGYA00511574_ERZ780095 | MGnify/ENA primary metagenome ERZ780095 (study PRJEB29588, sample SAMEA2153837) | human gut metagenome | biome: human gut; feature: human-associated habitat; material: faeces | place: Denmark | collected 2008/2010 ...
AGAGAGTAATTGGACGCTCTCTTTTCTGTTATAAGGAGAAATAATATGAGATTAGATAAATTTTTAAAAGTATCACGCCTGATCAAGCGAAGAACGGTCGCCAATGAAGCCTGTGATGCAGGACGTGTTATGGTAAACGGAAAACCTGCCAAGGCATCCACCAATGTAAAAGTCGGAGACGAAATAGAAATTCTGTTTGGACAGAAATCCGTAAAAGTGCGTGTTACGGATATTCAGGATACGACCAAAAAAGAACAGGCGAAAGATCTGTTTGAATACATATCCTAGAAGTGTGGCGCATACTCTTTAACAGGAGGGCGCTTGTATGGAAGAAAGAGGACAGTCAAACAGCACAGGGCAGCATAAGCTGATCCTGCAGAACCGGAAAAGCGGAAGTTTTACCGGTGTAACGGATGTTGTAAATTTTGATGCAAATGAGATTATCCTTGACACAGAACTCGGACGGTTGACGATTAAGGGAAAAGAACTTCACGTAAACCGGCTGGACCTGCAGAAAAAAGAAGTGGAAATTGATGGAACCGTGGATATGCTTCAATATTCCGGAACACCTGGCCGGGGTGTCTTTGGAAAGTGGTTCGGTTAAGTGGAAGAGGGCAGGATTTTTGTACATTTTTTTCTGTTTGGGATGATAGCATTTGCGGCATATGACGGAATCCGTGTAGTTCGTAGAATTTTTCCGCATGGGATCTTTATGATTTCCTTAGAGGATCTGGTATACTGGCTGGTCATTTCGTTTTGTTTTTTTCTGCATCTCTGTCAGGTAAATAATGGAAAAATCCGGGGCTATGTACTCCTGGGAAGCCTTCTGGGAGCGTGGATTTATTACAGTTTCTGCAGTCGGTTTGTTATGCGGTATCTGACGGAAAAGATTCATTATCTGAAAAAGAGGTTGAAAAAGTTCCGGGAAATGACTACAATAAAGTTAAATAAGCTTCGTAAAAGAAAGAAGCCTGAAGAATCGGAGAAAGAACATGAGAAAAACTAAAAGGCGTCGCCGTGGAAGCGGTACTGCAGGAATCATGATCATTGTGCTTGCATTTTTGGTTGTCATGACGGTTCAGATCTGCAGGATACGTTCAAAAGATGCGGAATATGCGGCAAAAGAAAAAGAATTACAACAGCAGTATGAGGAAGAAACCGAGAGATCTACGGAGATAGATGATCTTGAGACGTATATGAAATCCTCACAATATATTGAAGATGTGGCAAAAAGCAAGCTTGGACTGACTTATAAGAATGAAATCATCTTCAAGGAAAAGAAGTAGAAAAGAAGAATCTGTCTGAACAGGTTCTTCTTTTTCTTTAATGCATTGATGGAAGATTTGAGCGAAAACTTTTTTGAAAACCACAGAAAATCTGACAGAATATGCGTCATTGTCTGTGTATACTTGTCCCTCGAAAACAATTTTTTGGAGGTGTATCATGCGTACAGGACAATGGAAAACAATGGGGATAGGATCGCTGATCGGAAAAATGATCTATGCAGTATTCGGGCTGGCGGCAAGTATGTTATGTATCATGGGATATTATCCGGTGGTGCCGGCATTTTACACGGCATGCTGTCTGGATAAAAAGAGAAATTTTCTGCTATACATAGGACTGGTTGTGGGAATGGGCTGGTGCATGCCGGTGGCTGCGATTGTAAAATATCTGTTTATTCTTTTTGTACTGGGAATCGCAATCCGGTTTTATATATGGGCAAACAGGCGCTGCAGCGGATGGACGGCAGGAATGATTGCGGGAATTACAACGATCGCGATGAATACATCGGGACTTCTGATTCTGAATATGGAGAAAAAGGCATTGATCCTTGGCATCAGCGAAGGTGTGATCGTGTTTGCACTGGCAGTATTGTTCCATTATGGAATCGGAATGGGCAGTCAGATTTTCCGGGAGAGACATAAGAACCGGGTGGAACAGGAAGGCGTGGAAACAATGGTTGGAATGGACCCTCAGGGGCGGATTCATGCATTTGCAGAGGCAGTTGACGAGCTTTCCGTGGCATTTGCCGCGATGGACGGCAGGCAAAAGCCAAAACAGCAGGATCATCTGGATATTCTTGCCCAGGAGATTACCGGAAAGTTGTGTGCGGACTGCGATGGATGTGTCGTGTGTTTAGAGCAGCAGAAACCGGATTTCTGGATAAAAATCCGCCGGATGCTGCAGGCAGTTGCACAACACAGTACCAAAGAAGAAATTTTAAGTCAGAATTTTATGGAAGAGTGTCCGCGTTATTCCGGGATGGTGGAAGAGGCAATCTGGGCTTTTTCTCGTATGGAACTCAATGAGGCATGGTATCACCGCCTGCAGGAAAATCGCAAGGTAATCGCGGATCAGCTGGATGCGATGGCGGATGCTTTGCAGGACTGGGATCAGGGAATCCGGTGTATGGACCGGACAGAGCGTGTTCTGCTGGCAAAAATTGCGTTTGAGACAAGGGAACGGGGACTGGATGTAAAACAGATACATGTTTATGAGGACAAAGAAAAGCGGCGCATGGTGACCGCTTTGGTGGCAAGTAAGTGGGGAGGCGGAATTCCTGTTAAAAATTATCGAAAAGCGCTCGAGCGTGCTTCAGGCATGGCGGTCCGGCTGAAAGAGGATACCAGATCCATACTGACACAGGAACCGGTTATGATTACAGCGTATGAAGATACCTGCTTTTATGCATTATCCGGGGTTGCTTCGGAAAAAGAAGAGGGATCGAGTGTCAGTGGAGATAACTTTTCTCTGTTTTCGATGGAAAATGGGCATTATCATGTATGTGTCTCCGATGGTATGGGAAGCGGACCGGCTGCATTCCGGGAAAGCGATATGGTGGTAGAGCTGATGCAGAAATTTATGGAAGCAGGATTTCCTCAGGAGACGGCTATCCGCATGATGAATTCGGCAATGGTTCTGCAGGGAGATCGTGAGTCTTACTCTACACTGGATTTCATGGATCTGGATCTGTACAGTGGGCAGATGACGATTACCAAAATCGGTGCAGCAGCATCTTTTCTGAAACATAAAGACCGGGTGGAGTGCCTGCGGGCGTCCACACTTCCGGCGGGAGTCGATGCGTCCTGTACCGGGGATTTCATCCGCAGAAAGCTCACACATGGGGATTTCCTTGTCATGGTTACGGATGGTGTGTTAGAATATCTACATGTGAAACATCCGGAAGAAAAGCTCGCGGAAATGATAAAAGAGATAAAAACAGAGAACGCAGGTACTTTTGCTGAAAAGCTGATGGAACATGTGATGCTTTTTACAGGAGGACATGCACCGGATGATATGACAATAGTGGTAAGCGGAATCTGGGAGAAATAATGATCGTACAGGTAGAAAAATTTATGAGAAAGTGGAATATGGTGCCGGAGGGAGGCAGGGTACTCGTTGGAGTGTCCGGCGGTGCGGACTCTGTCTGTCTGTGCCTGATTCTGTATGAACTTTCCACGAAAATGAATTTTTCACTTGAGGTTATCCACGTGGAGCATGGAATTCGTGGAGAAGAGAGTAAAAATGATGCGGTGTTTGTGGAACAGCTCTGTAAACAACGGGGGATTGTCTGTCATATCCGGAATGTTGATGTTCCACGTTATGCCAAAATACATCATCTGGGAGAAGAAGAGGCGGCACGAATTCTGCGATATCAGGTGTTTGCGGATGCAGCCGGGCAGGACAGAAACGTCCGGATCGCACTGGCGCATCATATGGAAGACAATGCGGAGACCATGCTGTTTCAGCTGATCCGGGGAAGCGGACTGGATGGACTGTGCGGGATGCGTCCACAGCGGACAGGAACAAACGGGGAAATCTATATCCGTCCCTTTTTGCAGTGCAGCAGGGAACAGATCGAACAATTTCTGGAGGAGCGGGGGCAGGGGTATTGTACGGACAGTACCAATGCCAACGAGTCCTACAGCAGAAACCGGATGCGAAAGAGGGTGCTTCCGGAACTGATACAGATGAATCCGCAGGCGGTACAGCATATGCAGACGGCGATGGAACAGCTGCAGCAGGTAAGAGATTATCTGGAAGAAGAGACGGTTTCCCTGGAGAAAAAATTTATTTCCGGGGAGAGGAAAAATGTGAAACTGGATACGGACGGGCTGGCAGAGCTTTCGCAGGCTGTCCGGATGCGGCTGATCCGCAAAGCTGTCTGGAAAGCTGCCGGGGCATGCAAAGATATTACGGCGGCACATTTGCAGGCAGTGGCGGACCTTCTGGAAAAACAGACCGGAAGATATGTAAAACTGCCCTATGGGCTGACCGCCACAAGAGTTTACAATGTGATCGAAATCATGGGAAAAAGAAAGGAAACGGAAAAGATCTGTCTGCCGATAGATACGGACCGGCTGCCGGAAAATCTGCTGGCCGGTGAATGGAAATTTTCGTTTAAAAAGTTTCTGTATGATGGGAATACCGATAAAATTCCACGAAAAATGTATACGAAATGGTTTGATTATGATAAGATAAAAGATAGTTTAGCTATACGTAACCGCCGAAAAGGAGACTATTTTGTGCTGGATGCGGCAGGACATCACAAGAAGCTGGAGGATTATTTCGTCAATGAAAAGATTCCGGCATCGCATAGAGATGAGCAGCTGCTTCTGGCCGGGGAGGATGAAATCTTCTGGATTGTCGGAGGGCGTATGGCATATGGCACAGGGATTTCCGATGCAACCCGATGGGTGCTGGAGATCACTGCCAGTAATAGCAGCCATTGAAGGAGGATAAGAGGATGGATTACAGTAAGAAACATGAGATATCGGTATATCTGACCGAGGAACAGTTAAATCAGCGGATTGCAGAGATCGGTGCACAGATCACGGAACGTTTCAAAGGCGAGTCGGTTTATCTGGTCTGTATCCTGAAAGGATCTATCTTTTTCACAACAGAACTTGCAAAGCGGATTGCGCTGCCAATGACGATCGATTTTATATCAGCATCCAGCTATGGAGCACAGACCCATTCTTCCGGTGTCGTAAATATCAAGAAGGATCTGGAACAGTCGATTGAAGGGGACAACGTGATCGTTGTGGAAGATATTGTGGATTCCGGAAATACATTAAGCCGGTTGATGCAGCTGTTTGAGAGTCGTAATCCAAAAACTCTTACGATCTGTACGCTGCTGGATAAACCGGATCGCCGGGTGGTAGAAAACCTGCAGGTGGATTATACCGGATTTGTGATACCGGATAAGTTCGTAGTCGGATTTGGTCTTGATTACGATCAGAGATACCGTAATCTTCCGTATATCGGATTCGTGGAAGATGCGGATTAAAAAAAGGAGAGTAGTACATTGAATACAAAGAACAGACCCCGATTTGGAGGATTTGGTGTCTATGCGATGCTGATCCTGCTTGTGATTATTTTGTGGTATACATTTACCAACAACAGTACAACCAGTGATTTCACACAGAATAATCTCTGGAAAGCCATCAGTGAGGAAAAGGTTGTCAGTATCCGGGTAGAGCAGAACCGTGAAGTACCGACCGGTTATCTGAATATCAAACTGAAAGATGGTTCTACGGAACGGATGTATACCTCAGATGTGAACGAGATCCAGAAAGAATTAAAAGAAAAGGATTTTACCCAGTTTGTTGTGGATGATGTGCCGTCAGAGAGCTGGATTATGACACTTCTGCCATATCTTCTTATTTTTGGTGCTATCTTCATTCTGTTTATGATTATGAGCAACAATGCGGCAGCAAACAACAGCGGCGGTAAAATGATGAATTTTGGAAAAAGCCGTGCAAAGCTTTCCACCGAGGAAGATAACCATATGACATTTGAGAATGTCGCCGGTCTGAAAGAAGAAAAAGAAGAACTTGAGGAACTGGTGGACTTTCTGCGTGCACCAAAGAAGTATACAAACCTTGGTGCACGTATTCCGAAAGGTGTGCTCTTAGTCGGACCTCCGGGAACCGGTAAGACACTTCTGGCAAAAGCCGTTGCAGGCGAGGCCGGAGTACCGTTCTTTAGTATTTCCGGTTCCGATTTCGTAGAAATGTTTGTCGGTGTCGGAGCTTCGCGTGTCCGTGATCTGTTTGAGGATGCCAAGAAAAATGCACCGTGTATCGTATTTATCGATGAGATTGATGCTGTGGCCAGACGCCGTGGTACAGGTATGGGAGGCGGTCATGATGAGCGCGAACAGACCTTAAAACAGATGCTTGTTGAGATGGATGGATTTGGTGTTAATCAGGGAATTATCGTGATGGCAGCAACCAACCGTGTGGATATTCTTGATCCGGCGATCATGCGTCCGGGACGTTTTGACCGAAAGATTGTAGTCGGAAGACCGGATGTGGCAGGCCGTGAAGAAATTCTTCAGGTTCATGCAAAGAACAAGCCGCTGGGAGATGACGTTGATTTAAAACAGATCGCACAGACGACTGCGGGATTTACAGGAGCAGATCTGGAGAATCTGCTGAATGAGGCTGCCATTCTTGCAGCAAAAGAAAGCCGGGCATATATTCAGCAGGCAGATATCCAGAAAGCATTCATCAAAGTGGGAATCGGTGCGGAGAAACACAGCCGCGTGATTTCCGAAAAAGAAAAGAAAATTACAGCATATCATGAATCCGGACATGCCCTTCTATTTCATCTTCTGCCGGATGTGGGACCGGTGCATACGGTATCCATTATCCCAACCGGTGCCGGGGCTGCGGGTTATACCATGCCGCTTCCGGAGAAGGATGAGATGTTTAACTCCAGGGGACGTATGCTGCAGGAGATCGTGGTAGATCTCGGAGGACGTGTTGCAGAGGAACTGGTATTTGATGATATTACCACAGGTGCCTCCCAGGATATCAAGCAGGCCACCAAGATGGCGCGCGATATGGTGACACGGTATGGAATGTCCGAGAATATCGGCCTGATCTGCTACAAAGATGATGACGATGAAGTATTTATCGGACGTGATCTGGCACATGCACACAGCTACAGTGAGGGAATTGCCTCTGCCATTGATGTGGAAGTAAAGCGTATCATTGATGAGTCTTATGAGAAGGCAAAAACAATCATTGCCGAGCATCGGGATGTGCTTGACCGCTGTGCAGCACTTCTTCTGGAGAAAGAAAAGATTACACGCGAAGAGTTTGAAGCATTATTTGAAGCATAAAAGATCTGGATGGTCAAAATGACAGAAAAAGGCTCTGCCGGGAAAAACTTTCCGGCAGAGCCTTTTTTCTGTATACATAGTGCACAAAAACGATGCCAAACTTTTGTGAAGTTTGTGCACACTTCTGTGTAGATCCATGGTACTATAATCACTGTAAAAACCCCCCAATACATTATATATAGTTTTTGCTATACCCCATAGTAAAAATACCTTCTCCTAAAAGGCAGCGTTCGAAGCTGTCTTTTTTATTATCTGAAATTATTCAAAAATTTTATTCTGAAAGATATTTCCCCATGATGAATCGTGTATATAATAGTTGGAAACAGGAGGGCAGGCATGAAAAAAACAAATGACACTCCAATGGAAGATTTTCAGGCATTATATAACCGACAGGTGAATCGTGTTTATAGACTGGCGCTGGTTATGCTGGGCAGCCAAAGTGATGCTGAAGACATGGTACAGATGGTATTTCTGAAAGTCTGGGAGAAAAAAATAAGTTTCCGGGACACAGATCATGAAACGGCATGGATTCTGACCGCAACGAAAAATCAGTGCAAAGATGTACTAAAAAGTTATGAGCGGAAACATTGCGGTACACTCGAAGAGATGCCGGAACCGGGTATTGCATCGGAAAACCATATGGAAAATGTTGTGTGGCTGGCACTGGAGTCGCTGGAACCAAAATACCGGATTCTGCTGTATCTGTATTATTATGAAGGCTATTCCATACGGGAACTGACTGCGATTCTGAAACGAAAAGAAAGTACATTGCAGACGCAGCTTGCTGCAGGACGCAGGAAATTGAAAGAAGAGCTCAAAAAAGCAGGGGAGATTCCACAAAATTGGGAAAGGGAGGGAAAATAAAATGATGAGTGATCCTGAAAAATGGGAAGAAATTTTCAAATATACGATTGATCAGACGTCACCGGATCAGGAACGGAAAGAGCAGATGTGGAACCGGCTTCAGAGTACAATTTCAGGAAGAGGACAGAAGCGGAAGCAGGTCATACGATTCGGGTGGCAGCCACATGGCCGGAAAACATTTGCAGCGGCATTGGCCGGAACCTGTGTGATTGCAGTCTGCCTGTTGACCGGCGTAGGTGTCAATGCCGCAACGGATGGTGCATTATTGGATTCTATCCGGGAATTTTGCGGACTTCCGGTACAGCAGAAGAAAACGGCAGACGAAGGATTGAAGCTGAAAAATGAAGTGTATGCACCGGAACTGGCAGGATGTTCTGAAAAATATGTGGTATTTGCCAATGAACGCGAACTGATAGTATATGAACGGCAGGAAAAAAAGCTTCTGGCGGCACTGGATCTGCAGGCAATGGACTGCAATTATTTTAATACCGACAGTATCCATACCCGTGCGCTGCTGCAGAAAGACACGATATATATTTTTAATGAGAAAAAGGAACAGCAGCCAACGCAGATGTATGTGTATGATCTTAAAAAGACTGATGTATCATCCGCGCTTTCCGTGACGGAGGATGTTCGAAAACTGGAACTGGTTTACCGGGAGTGGAAAACGTTTTCCGCAGAAAATTCCCTGGACACATTTTCTGGTATGGCAGACGGGGACTACTGGAACAGTCTGATAAATTCCGGTAAAGATGGGAAAGAAACGGGCGTTTACAGTCAGCAGTGTATTGTATGGACGGATAGGGCTGGCAGACAGTACCGCAGTGCTTTAGTTATTATCGGTGGAGATGATTATGAACTGTATTCCTGCCCGGCGGATGACACGGAGAAAATTTCGAAGGAAAAGCTTTTGGTACAGACGTATTCTGATGAGATACAGACGGAAACTGCGACGGAAGAGAATACGCAGCATACAGGACTGCCGGAATTTGCTTATCAGGGAGACGATGAAATTATGAAACTTGTCTGTGATTACATGATTAAAAACAGAAACGAGTATGAATATCTGGAAAACGGTGGAATTTATATTTATGTGCCGGAGCCGGTCATTGTGAAAACAGTCAGAACCGGAAATGATCTGTTTATTTTTGGAAATTTCTGGTGGGAAACATACTA
>ERZ780095.686-NODE-686-length-8887-cov-3.56816_pt1 | contig 8887 bp, 5 predicted proteins | sample MGYA00511574_ERZ780095 | MGnify/ENA primary metagenome ERZ780095 (study PRJEB29588, sample SAMEA2153837) | human gut metagenome | biome: human gut; feature: human-associated habitat; material: faeces | place: Denmark | collected 2008/2010 ...
ATCTATTTTCGAAGAAGGAGTGTGCCGGTGGCACATGACTGATGAGAAAAGAGATATAGACCGAAAAGATTCCTTAAGATGATGCAGGTTATTTTTTGAAGGTTGCTTAATATGTTAATATCCATTATATTCCATCAAATCAATGAATATGCCCGAACACGGGAATACGGATTATCCCACAACCCACTTCTCGACGGTGCGGGTCCGGGAGGAGATGTTGACGCCGACTTTGACGAGGGTCTTGCCGTCCTCCAGTTTGTACGGGAGCATATAGCCTTTCTCGTCGATTTGTTTCAGCGCGTCCTCGGCGGAACCGTCAACCTTGAACTCGAAGACATATATGCTGTTGTCGGTGTAGCAGACGGCGTCGGCTCGTCCGATGGCGGATTTGACCTCGGTGCGAATATAGAATCCCAGCAACGAGAAAATCAGGTATATGATTGTCTGATAGTGCTTTTCGGCCTTGTTCTCCAAATCATTCGGGATTCCGGCAAGGTAGGCCTGAAGCTTCTCCATCGCAAGGTCGATGTCTTGGGAGTCCATCGCGGCATAGAAATGCGCCACGAATCCGGAGGCTGTTCCTGTCTTGCTCGGATATTCACCGAGAAGTCCTCGGGTGAAGCCTATCTTGACTTCCCTGTTCGGGTAGCCGAGGGTGTAGAGCTGCATCCGCTCATCGTAGGACTTGATGGTCAGGTAACCAGTCTGATAGAGCATCGGCAAGGAGTTGTCGGAGAGTTCCGGAGACACGTCAAAATCGGACTGGGGAACCAGCGGGATGTTGTCCAATGTGGTTTCGTCAATCGGGTTACGCCTCAGCCTTTCTACAAGATAGGTCGGCGTGCCGGAATCAAACCAGTAGCTACCGACACGACGGTCACTCAAGGCATTAAGCAAGCTGAAAGGATTGTAGATATCCTCGGACCCATCGCAGAAATGATAGCCGTCGTAGTTATATTTCAACAATTTCAGAGCTTCTTCGTAGGAAATCTTCTGCCTGTCGGCAAGCGCCTGCACACCATATTGAATATTGTCCTCCAGCTCCTTCTGAGAAATACCGCAAATCGCCGAGTATTTAGTCTCCATCGAAATATTCTTCAGATTGTTCAGCTCACTGAATATGCTGAGCTGGGCGAACTTGTTGATTCCGGTAATGAAGACGAACCGCAGATAAGGGTCAAGACTCTTTATCGGGCTGTAGAAATTCCTCATAATCTGCCTCAGGGACGGAAGCCTGACCTTGTCGTTCATCACATCCAGCAGCGGTGCGTCATATTCATCAACGATCAGCACAGCTGGTTCCCCAGTCTTGGCAAACGCCTCTTTTACCAGAAACTCCAACCTTGCGTTGACATCCATCTTGTCCAGATTCTCACCTTTGCCATAAACTCTTTCATATTCAGCAAGTTTATAGTCGAGCTGGCGCAACAGTTGATCCTCGTTCACGTGCTTGGCCGTGGACATATCGAAATGGAAGACCGGATGCCGCGTCCATTCTTTCTTCATATCTCCGGCCTTGAGCCCTTCGAAAAGTTCTTTCCTTCCTTCGAAGTAACTACGGAAAGTCGAGGACAGCAGGGATTTACCGAAACGACGCGGACGGCTCAGGAACACGTACTGATACTTGTTGGCAAGATCATCCACATATCCTGTCTTGTCGACATACAGATAACCACCTTCGATGATCTTATCAAATGTTTGTATCCCGATAGGATACTTTATTCTCTTCGCCTCCATAGCCTTTAGCATTAATGTCCAATCCCAAAGTTAACGTTTTTTTCCAAAGGAACAATGCTTTGGCTCCCACAGGCATTTGACATTCATTTTAAAAAAGCCTCCACACAGCGAATGACTGTGCGGAGGCTTTCTTTATTTGCGATATATTATATTACCTTTTCAACACCATCGAGATCAATGAGGGTGAACTGTGCATTGCCCTTGTAGATGGTAAGGATGCCCTTGACGTTGATCGGGGTCCCGGCAAGCACCGACGGGTCAATCTGGGTGTCGGCGAAACGGGAGTAGCCACTCGTGCGGATCTGCACGGACTGACTGCCCATATTGAAGTACTGGCTGACGGAATATGCCGACGCGTTCTTCAGAAGCGTGGCCTTGAGTTCCGGATCCGAAACCTGTCTGGCATAATCAGCGGAATAGGCATCATCGAACTTTCCGGAATTCAGGTAGCCGATGAAACCCTGCTTGGACATCGCCCAGGTCGTTATGCCCCACGTCGGATCCGCGACCGGCTTGTAGTCCTTGCCTGTGCCGGAAAGGAAGATCCTGTTGGACGAGGACTTCTTGTCCTTGTAGGAGTCTATGTAGATCAGGCAGAAGATCTCGTTGGCGTAGGTCAGGCCGTCAAGCTCGACATAGCAGCCGATGTTCTCCTCTTTCAGAAGATCGGCGGCGGAGACTTTCTTAGGCTGCAGCGGAGTGTCAATCTTACCTCTGAATATGTGAGTGTCAATGATGTACTGAACCTCGATGTAGGAGGTCTCATATTCACCGGTAGGATCGGCGTAGCCCAGCTGGATCATTCCGTTGTAGGCGCCGAGCGTGAGGCCGCCGCACTTGACATAGACCCACTGGCCGAGCTTGTAGTCGTTGTAGAGGGCGTTCTTGCCGATCTTCAACTCTATGCCGCCCGTGGCATCCTGGATGTAGATGCTCTTGTAGACATTGCCGCTGCGGTCCTCGGAGACCACCTGTCCTCCGATGACGATGTCCTTCTCGATCTTCACCGGACCAGACTTGTACAGAGCCTTGAGCTGGGCGATGGTCGTGTTGGGGGTCATCGTCACAGGCTCGTAGACATCAGCCTTGCCGTAGTCCGTGGTGAAGACCTGGTCCCACTCCTCGCAGGAGGCGAGGGCGAAAATGGCGGCGATCAGCGCGAAATATATTCTTTTCATACCTTGGAATCCTTAGAATCTGAAATAAATGTTCAACATGTAGTTGATTCCGCTCATGTAGAAGTACTTGGAATCAAACCTGTAGAATCTCTCCTTGCTGACGGTGTTGTCCACAAGGCGGGTCTGCTCGTAGCCGCCTGTGCGTACATCCCTGTTGTTCAGGAGGTTCTTCACCTGCATCGAGAAGCCGAGTTGGTACTTTCTCTGAATATACCAGGACTTGCCCACGCTGGCGTTCACGAGCATGAAGTTCTTGAACTTCTCCTGCGCGGCCATGTACTCGATCTCCTGGGCGGTCACCTGACCGTCAGGCCCGGCTGTGGCCATGTCCGTCCTGTAGAGAGGGTTCATGTCCAGATAGGAGTTCCCGAAGAAATCCACATCCGCGTCGATGAACCAGTAGTTCTTGTTCCACGCGAGACCAAGGCTGGTCGCAAGCTGCGGGGTACTAGGCACATAGTGCTGCACGGTCTTTCCGTCCACGGTAGGATGGCTCTTCCAGTAAGGAATTGTCACTCCGTAGGTTCCTGCGACATATTCAGCGCTGTTGTCGAAGGTCTGGTACATCGTAGGGTTGGAGGTGTAGATGTACTGGCCGTAGGTGAACACTCCCTGAAGGGAAAGGTTCGGCACCGGAGTCGGCACCTTGAAGCCGAGCTCGACTCCGACGTGCCTCTCGTCGATTCCGGACATCGCGAAGTTGGTGAACGAGTTCTGCGAGTCATCGTAGAAGCTCATCACGTCCGTCTGATCCTTGATGGAGGTGTAGAATCCGGTGACGCGAACATCGTAGCCGGAATTGCTGTAGGCGTAGTTGATGTCCGCCGTCAATGTCTTGATGGTCTTGAGGTCAGGCATCACGGTGTTCCTCGTCCTCGGGGAGATGAACGCCTGGTTGAATGTCGGGGCCTCGGTGATGTAGGCTGCGTCGGCGTAGATCCTGTGGCCTCCGCTGATGAAGTAGCCGAGGTTGATCTTTCCGGATCCCGTCAGGAAGTCCTTCTTGTCGGACTCACCCTTCGAGGTTATCGGCCTGCCGTCGATCTGGTCGTACTTGGTGATGACTTCCCCATTGTAGGTGAACGGGTTGCCGTTGTCGTCAAGTCCCGGGAAAAGACCCTTCCTCAAAAGACCTTCCCTCCAGAATTTCGAATATCCCAGCCTTCCGGCCACCGTCGCCTCGAAGCCGCCGAACGTGAAACGTCCTGAGGCCCAGGCCTCCGCGCGGCGGACGTGGGCATAGTAGTCGTAGCCGTACTTGTCGCCCTGGGCAAGGGTCTGGGCGGCTCCGTTCCTGAGATAGTAGTCCAGATCGTTCTGGATCATCGTCGGATAGGCGGCGAAATCCCTCTCGGCGAACTGGTCGATGTTGACATAGTAGTCTCCTCCGAGGAGGTCGTCCAAAATCTTGTAGTACTCCGTGCGGTTCCACTTGTAGGAGAGTCCTCCGTTGACTGTCAAGAACTTGACAGGATTCCACTTGGCGTTGACAGCGAAGTTGAGGTCGTTCTGGTCCACACGCCTCTCCTCGATCACGTACTTCGAGCGGTTGCCTGAGGCGGTGGAGTTCAAGGAGTTCACGGCATAGAGACGATCCCAGTTGATGTGGGTGGTCGATGGGAGGTCGGTCTCCCAAGCCTCCTTCGCCCATGCGTACTTGGCGAAGTTACGACGGTTGTAGTCCGTGTTGTCCATGTAGAAATAGCTCGGAAGGTTCCTGTAGTAGTCAGGACGAGGATCCGGGGCATCGTACCAGTCAAGAGCCGTGTAGCCGTTCTTGCCGAATCTGTAAAGCACTGTGGCCGAGGCCGAGAACTTCTGGGACTCCGGAGTGAAGTCGTACTTGAGGATGGCGATCGGCTCGTGGGTCTTGCGGACGCGGGCGTTGCGCACCTTGCCGTTATAGTAGCCCCAGTTGGAGTTGTACATGTTGTCGCCCATCAGATCGTAGACCTCCTGGGTGGAACCATTCTGCGCCCCACGCTCGCCAGGGGCGGCCATGAATGTGAATCCCAGCTTATGCTCCTCGCCGAACCTCTTCTCCACGGCTCCGTAGTAGCCGAACGAGCGGTAGAAAACACCCTTTATCCAATCATTTCCGCCAAGCCTCGCCGATGCGCTGAAAGCGTAGGACCAGCCGTTGTCCAACTGTCCGGAAGCGTAGGTCAGCATCAGGCGGAGCCTGTACAGAGCGCTGTTGGTCAGCACGCTTCCTCTCCAGCCTGTGCGGACGGAAGAGGCCATCGGCATGATGTTCGTGAGGCCGTTGTAGCCGCCGAATCCGAAATCGGAGACCTCGGCGCCGTTCACGGACTCCTTGCTTCTGGTGGCCTCGTTGAGACCGCTCCAGAGGGAGTACGGCGTGTAGCCCGTGATAGCGTCGTTCATCCTCACGCCAGCAAGATAGACATCCTGAGACTCACTGGAATAGCCGCGGACACGGAAGCGCACGGAACTGAAATTGTAGCCGGCCATGTTGTTGAACACATCGTTCTGGCCGAAAAGGATGGTAGGGCTGTCCTGATAGCCGGAATCGTCCATGTCGAACTCGGAGAAACTGGCGTCGTCCACCTCGGCGACCTTCGCCACCGGAGTCAGGGAGAGGTTGAACATATTCTTGACATAGCCGTCGTTGACGGTCACGTTCACTCTGGACTGGAGATAGTCCGGGCTTTCGATGACAAGGTCGTACATTCCGTCCTTCAGGTTCCCGATCTGGAATGTTCCGTCCTGTCCGGCCTTCACACGGGCGACTTCCTTTCCTTCTGAATACAGGATCAGATCAGATCCGTCAATGGTCGCCTTGCTCAAGCGGCTGACGACCGTACCTTTCACGCCACCGGTGTAGTTCTTGGCCGATAAAGTCAGAGCCAGAAACAGAGCCGATGCGGCAAGGAATATTCTTTTGTTCATATTTATTGAATATTAACTATTTATCCATTTGGAGGGTCACTTCGACAAGCTCAGTGACCGAGCCTCTGCGGTCACTGCACTTTCAGTCACCGAGCTTGTCGAAGTGCCGAAGCGACTGAAGTAACTACTTGTTACTAATGACAATATAGGTCGGGTAGTGGTCGCTGTAGCCGCCGACGTAGGAGCCGGATGAATATGTCCGGAACGGCGTACCCTTGTACTGTCCTGTCTGCCGCACCCTGAAGCGCTGCTTGAAGACGCGTCCGTAGTACTTGCCCTTCACGATTGGAACAATCCTGAGCGTCCCCTTCGGAGCGTTCACAAGCGCCTCGTTCGCAAGGATGATGTCGTAGATGTTCCACTCGCCACGATAGGCCAAAGAGCCGTAACCGGCTTTCAACATTGAGGTAAACGGAGAGAAGAAGTCCATCTTGCCGACTTCGGAGACATTCTCCTTGCCGTGCATATAGACGGCCATGCTCTCGTCCGTAGGGTTGTCGTTCATGTCACCCATCACCACGATCTTGATCCCGGGATATTCATTCATCAGTTTGGCGGAGTTCTCGTAGATGATTTCCGCGCCACGGCTCCTAAGGTCGCTCCCCTTGCCTCCGATCCTGGATGGAAGGTGGGCGACGAAGAACGCGAACATCTCGCCCTTGATCTCGCCCCTGACCATCAGCACATCACGGGTGCGGAAGTGTCCCTGAGACTCCTCGTCCATGTCGAACTTTATGTCCTTACTGTTGAAATCAAACGGAATGGATTTGCTTTCAATCAGTTTGAACTGCTCCGGCCTGTAAAGCAGGGCCACATCGACGCCTCGCCTGTCCGGACCGTCATAGTGCACGATCTGGTAATTGGCGTCGGCGATCTCCTTCTGGCTCACAAGATCCTCAAGCACATGGCGGTTCTCGACCTCGCTCAGGCCCAGAACCGTGTGGAAAGCCTTGTTCTCATCAGCCATCGCCTTGATCACCGTGGCGATGTTGCGGAGCTTGCGGTTGTACCGCGCGTCAGTCCAGCGGTTTGCCCCGTCGGGGAGATATTCATAGTCATTCTTGCCCTCGTCGTGGTAGGTGTCGAAGAGGTTCTCGACATTGTAGAAGCCGATGACATACCCCCTCGCGCCCTTGTCCCCCTTGGCACAGGCCGTGGCGGCCACAACCAGAAGCAGCAGAGCGGAATAAAGTATTTTTCTCAAACGCATATCAGTTTAGTATTGTATTAATTCATGGTATCTTACCACCACCAGGAAACCTTGGACGGGTTCTCGGATTCAATCTTGGCGGCTATTTCCTCGCCGACAACGGCAGGCAGGTTCACAAAGAAATCCATGCCGACTTTCTTCTCAAGATCCTTGACGGACATCGAGTACTTCGAGTCTATGTTCTTCGTGCTGTAGACTTTGTGGTCCAGCCACACGGCACAGGCGGAATAGCCCGAATAGCCAACCGTGGAATTCTTCATGTAGCGGAGGACGACCTTGTAGTACGCGGTCGGAACGGAAACCTTCTTGCCGTAGTTGTCAAGGGCGTACTTTACCGTCTGGCCTTCCGGATAGTCGATCACGCAACCGGTCACGACATAGAGGGTATCGGAACTGTTGGCCCAGGAGCGAACTTTGCCTTCGAGGGTAGCCCAGATGTCACCGTTGAAACCATCCTGTATCTGAGGAGTCATATTCGTGCCGTAGAATGTCATAGAGTTTGACTCGTACGAGGTGAGCCTGTCCGCCGAAGGGATCTGGTGACCTCTGGCATACCATCCGTTATTACCTTTGCTGAACCCTCTGTACAGCACCGGTTGCTTGCCTTCCGGAAGCAGAGGATCCAGCCCCCAAGCATTGGTTCTCTTGATGTTGTTGCCAATGTTCCATTTGCACAGAGGATAAGCCACCCACGGAGCTACCAGATTGTCGTAATCCCAAAGGAATGAATAATTTCGCGTGCTCACCGACCCGACAGTCATCGAATGCGTGAACGCATCCATCCCCTCCGGAATAGCCGGAAGTTCCATCCACCCTGTCTTCGGAGAGAGATTGCCGCCGGATGGTGTCGGATCAGGCTTCACTTCTGACCCTTTAGCCTTCTGACTGATAGTCTTCGAAGCCTTGCCCGCGCTGTTCTCCACCGTGATCACAGCCGAGCGCTCCTTCTCCGATTTGTTCTCCTCCACCTTCAGGGTGACATCCATGTCGCCGCTGCCAGAGCTCGGATCAGCAATAATCCAATCCACAGGCTCACCGCCGTCCACCGAAGTTATAGTGATCCTCCAGGATGACGAGGCCTTCACATAAATGAACTGTGAATATCCTCCCGCCTCTACCACCGCGGTCTTAACCTCGACTGTCGGCGGAAGCACATCCTCCTTACCACATGAGCCAAAAGATGATAGCGCCAGCATCACAACCCCGGCGCAAATCATCCAAAACCTGCTCAACGTTATCTTCATGTGTTCGTATTATTAGAGAGCAAAAGGGCTGCCCGCTTTTCCGGGCATCCCTTAGTCTTTGTTAATCAAGATTCTATGACTACACCATCATTCCGCCACTATTCCAAACAGAATCACACGCACGTTCTCCTTAGTGGTGATCTCTATATTTGATTCTGAAGCCTGAGGCGACAGGGACATAGTGTAATGATCGGAGTCAGAAACCGAGATTGTATACTCTGGATTTCCCGTAGCACCGACATTACCTGCCACCGCCTGCGTTCCGACTTCGGTTCCAGCAGAAGAAGCGACCAAAGTGGCTGTCTTACCTTTCCACGCAACCGCATAGAAGGACAACTTGGAGGTGTTCGCAGGGATTGTCAATGTGGCCTTTCCCGGTTTTTTCGATGTTCCAAGTTTGAGGATGGTCACCACCTTCACACCATTAATCGTGGCTGTCTGCTTTGTTTTGTCTGGAGAAGTACCATCATAGGCATTCTCTCCCAATGTCCATTTTACATTGCTGGCAAATTTCCCTTCGTCCGGAGTCTCTCCGCCAGGATTGTCGCCGCCGCCAGGATTGTCGCCGCCGTTTTCTACGGCCTCGGTGATGTCCGTACCGTCAA
>ERZ780095.698-NODE-698-length-8760-cov-8.2077_pt1 | contig 8760 bp, 8 predicted proteins | sample MGYA00511574_ERZ780095 | MGnify/ENA primary metagenome ERZ780095 (study PRJEB29588, sample SAMEA2153837) | human gut metagenome | biome: human gut; feature: human-associated habitat; material: faeces | place: Denmark | collected 2008/2010 ...
AACACCGCTCTTCCTGTTTGAAAGCCTGCAAAACAGAAATTTTCCCGATTGGTACATCATACGTTACGTTTTCAGACGGAATTTGTTGCTTGACGGTTTGTTCTTGTTGTCTTTAATGGCGCAAAAACAATATCAGCCCGTCATCTTGGCAGGATTGTTCATGCTGGATTACTATCTGCGCGCCGTTTCGCCCAAACGCGACGATTCAATAAAAAGCTTGTTTAAAAATATGACCAAAGACGCCAAAAAAAGCTTTAAAGAAACAAATAAGGCTTTCTCCGACTTAAAAGAAATGTACAAAAATAAATCGGAAAACAAACAAGGCAAATCCGATGATAAATGAAGAAACGCTGACCCGGCACATCGCCGTTGAAATTTTTTCTGCCGTTTTGCGCAACGCAAAAGGATTGGAAGAAGAATTCGCCGCAAAAATGGCGGAACAAGACAAAAAACATCCCTTGGAAACCCGAGACAGGACTTTCATCCGTCTGCTGGTTACGACAACGCTGCGGCGTTTGGGGCAAATCGATAATATTCTCGCCAGATATTTGAAAAAACCCCTGCCCGAAAGAGCGGCTTATGTCTTGGATGCGCTGCGTCTGTCAACGGCTCAGCTGGTTTTTTTAAACACGCCTCCCCATGCGGCGGTCTCGACCGGCGTTTCTTTGGTAAAATCTTGGGGAATCGGCGGATTCGCAGGGCTTGCCAATGCCGTCCTGCGCCGTATTTCAACCGAAGGAAAAGAAATAGCCGCTGCGCAAAATGCGCCTGAAATGAATATTCCTTCTTGGCTGTTGCGCGTTTGGGAAAAAACTTTCGGCAAAAAAACGGCATATCTGATCGCCGAAGCAGGATTACAAGAAGCTCCGTTGGATTTTTCGGTCAAGCAAGATCCCGAAAAATGGGCGGAAAAACTGGAAGCAACCGTTATGCCGACGGGGACTCTCAGACGGGCAAAGTCGGCTTCCGTTCCTTCTTTGCCGGGATTTGAAGACGGTGAATGGTGGGTGCAGGATTTGTCCGCCGCGTTGCCCGCAAAACTGCTTAAAGACATTGAAGATAAACGTGTCATTGATATTTGTGCCGCTCCCGGCGGGAAAACCGCTCAGCTGGTCATGGCCGGTGCCGAAGTTACGGCGTTGGATATTTCGGCAAACCGACTGAAACGGCTGACGGACAACATGAACCGTTTAAAAATGTCCGTCGAAATCATTACGGCGGACGCACGAAAATGGTGGGCGGAAGAAGGCGGCGTTTCCGAACGGTTTGACGCCGTACTTTTGGATGCCCCCTGCTCGGCAACGGGAACGTTGCGACGCCATCCCGACGTCGTTTGGCACAGAACTCCCGAAGATATTCTGCGCCTGAACAAAGCTCAAAAAGAATTGTTGGTAACGGCGCTGGATATGTTGGATGACGGCGGAGAATTGGTCTATTGCGTTTGTTCGCTTTTGCCGTCTGAAGGCGTCAGAATCATTGATGCCGCCGTCGAAAAAGGATTGGCCGAACGCATCCCCGTCACAAAAGACGAAGTCCCCGACTTTATGATTACGCCAAAAGGCGATTTGTGCGTTTTGCCGTTCTTTTACAAAGAATCGGGCGGATGCGACGGATTTTATGCCGCACGATTGCGAAAAAAAGGCGCTTAAACCATGAATACCGTGCTTTATCCCTTTATCGAAGAAGCTTTTTGCGAAGAAACCGAAGGCGCCGTTACCGAAATTTGCAAGCTCGGACATTCGGGAATCGTCAATCCGATGTTCATCGTCAACAGGCACGGCAGAATTACGGATTTGTTCAAACGCGAAAGAGTATCTTTTTTTGAACTGGGGATTAAACGTTTGGTCGGCACAAATGATTTTTATTTGAAAACTTTGTTCCGCCTGTTTTCTTCCAGCATGCCTTTGTTTATTTTTTTGCGGACGCATCAAATCAATGCCGTCCATTTTCATGACGCGTCTTCCGCTTTGTCGTGGGCAAGCGCCGTCAAAATGTACCGCATTCCTTTCATCGTGTCCCTTCAGACACCCGAAAAGTATTCCAGATATGCTCTGTTGACCCTGAAAGACGCTGCCCGCCTGACGTGTCCGACGCAAACGATCAAAGATTTTCTGCCTTCCGTCATTCGCGATCGGGTTAAAATCATGCCGACCATGGAAAGCGTGACTTTCGTTAATGAAAAACAAACTTTGAAAATCAGAAAAGACTTCTTTAAAAAGGAACGCCTTGATGAAGATACCGTCATTTTGGCGGCGGAAACGGGTGAAAACCTGTCCCATATCGAACAATTCGCCCGCGCGTTGAGCGAAAAAACAGGGCATAAGGTCTTGATTTTTATTAACAGAGCCGGTGAAAATACTGAAAATTTGCGCTTTGTGGAAAAAGATTTTTCCGATATTTTCCCTCTTTGCCGCGCTTTTGCGGGGTTAAAGCCCATGTGCATGAATTCTGCGACGTCTTATCGGGCGATGCTGTCCGGATTGCCTGTTTTCGCGTTGGCGGAAGGGGCTTATCCCGAATTTATTTTTGAAAACGAAACGGGATTTTTAATGCGGACGTTCAAACCCGAAGAACAAGCCGAAATCGTTGCTCAAAAGCTTGCCGATGCCGAACAAATATCCAAAACGGGCAAACAGGCAAAAGAAAGCATGGACATTATGTTTAAAAACACCGAAACGCTGTGGAAAAGCATGTTTGCGGAGCTGTGGGCTTCGCGCAAAGGGTTTTCCAAAAAATAGAAAGGAAATCAGACGTGAAAAAGATTTTTTTATCGCTTTTGCTGACGTTTTGCGCCGTTCCCGCGTTTGCTCAAGGCAATCCGGCGATGCTGAACCCGAAACAGGTCAAGCAAATCGGCGTTTTTGACGATTGGACGGCTTATATTTACGAAACGAAAAAGGAAAAAGTCTGTTACGTTGCATCCATGCCGTTTAAATCGGCAGGAGAATATACCCGCCGCGGCGACGTGTTTTTGATGGTTTCCCACCGCCCCAAAGAAGATTTGTTCGATGTCCTGACCGTCGTTGCCGGATATATGTATATGCCCAGATCCGAAGCCGTCTTTCGCGTCGGAACTTTAAAAGCCAATCTCTTTACGCATCAAGACACCGCTTGGGCAAAAAATTTGCGCACCGACAGCGAAATCGCCGAACAAATGCATAAAGGCGTACGGGCAACCTTAAGAGGAACCAGCATTGAAAACGTTGAAACTTACGACACGTTTTCTTTAAAAGGCTTTAACAACGCCATGGATGCCATCAACCGCCTGTGCCGCACGAAACAAACAGAACCCAAAAACTAAAAGTCCCTTAAAACCCTGTTTTCCCGAAAAGGGTTTTGTATCGTTCAAAAGAAAGTGCTATGCTTCAAGTTAAGAAAAACAATCAGAGGCCTTTTATGATGACAGATACTCCTCCCGTTGATCCGGTTCGCCAGGAATTCATCGATATGTACGAGGAAACCCTCGTCGACGCCATGGAAGCCAAAAATAACGATATCTCCGAAGACGAAGAACGAAATTTGCGTATCGATGCCATGGTTGACGTCGCCATGCGCGTCCGCAAAGATTTGGATCCTTTGCTGGCAAACAAGCTTAAATCCCTTGAAAACCTGAAAGACTACAAACAATACCTGCTTTCGGAATTCAAGCTGTTGGGATTTGTGCCGCGTCATGATTCGGCTCATGTCTTTGCCGAATACCTGTTGATGTCGATTATGGACGAATTCGAAGCCGAAGATATTATCGATTTTTCTTATTTGGGCGACGAATTAAACAGCGCTTATGCTTCGGCTCCCGACGATTATAAAGGGACTTTGCGCGAATTGCGCCGCATTTTCCCGTGGGGAAACTTAATTGATTAAATCAGGTTTTTAAAATTAAAAAGGGGCTTTCTTAAGTCCCTTTTTTCGGCAACCGTGTCAAAACGACATCGGCAATAAACGACGGCATCGCCCCCGTCAACCATGACGCAAAAGCCAGCGGAAACGGAAACGTAATGCGTCCTTTGTTTTTTGAAAGCCCTTTGGCGATAATCTTTGCCGCTTTGTCCGCCTGCATGAAAAAAGGCATCGGAAATTTGTTTTTTTCGGTAATGCGGGACGCCACAAATCCGGGACAGACGACATTCACCTCGATTCCTTCGGGTGCCAGCCAGCCCCGTAAAGCCTCTCCCCATGCGCGTACGGCGTTTTTGCTGCCCGAGTATGCCGGCGCCGACGGCAAACCTCTGTAGCCCGCCAAAGAGCTGATTACGGCGATTTGTCCGGACTTTCTTAAACGAAGCTTTTGCATGGCGGGAAGAACCGTGTTTAAAACACCGCCGACGTTCACTGAAAAAATTTGCCGCGTTTGAGCTTCGGTTTCGCCTTCGGGACCGCCGGGACCCGCAGAAACCCCCGCATTCGCGATAACCAAATCCAACGGCGCAATTTCGTCGCTGTCAAAAATCCAGTCGCGCATCGATGCTTCGTCCGTTACATCTAAAACTTTCGCATAAACCGAAGCCCCTTTTTGACGGCACCGTTCCGCCACCGCATTCAATCGTTCTTCGTTGCGCGCACATAAAAACATCGTTCGTCCCGCTTCGGCGTAAAATAATGACAACGCTTCGCCGATGCCGCTTGACGCTCCCGTAATTAAAATATTTTTCGGATTCTTCATTTTTTGTTTCCCTGTTTGAATCGGTTTTATGTAAGGTAAGTCAATCAACAGGCTAAATAAAGGGGCTTTTCATGGAAAGTATGACGGGATTCGGCTCTGCCAGCGCAGAAAACGGAATTTCATGGACATGGACACTCAGAAGCGTGAACGGAAAAACCATGGATGTCCGCGTGCGATTACCTTCGGGATATGATTTTTTGGAACAATCGCTGCGCGAAGCATTGCGCAAAAATTTTGTACGCGGCAGTTTTACCGCGTCTTTGGACGTGTCGGAAGACAACGAAAAATCTTCTTCTTTCGTGATTAACGAAGATTTATTGAAAAAATTGTGCCGTCTGGCCACCGAATATCAAGACACTTATCCGCATTTGCGCCCTGCTTCCATTGACGGACTGATGAACGTTCGCGGCGTCGTCGAAAGCGCTCAAGACCCGAAAGACGCTTTGGAAAAACGCAAAGAAGCTTTGATTGCTTCTTTGGAAGAAGCCGTCAAAGCCTTAAAGGCTTCGCGTCGTGCCGAAGGCCTTAAAATGGAGGCTCCGCTGACCGACCAAATCGATAAAATCGAAGAGCTGGTCAAAAAAGCCCAAAGCTTGGCAGGCGTTCAGCCCGAACGAATCAAAAATGCTTTAAAAGAACGCTTTGAGGCTTTAAAAGAAAGCGTTTCCGACGTTTCGGAAGACCGCTTTTTACAGGAAGTTTCCGTCCTGATGTTGCGTGCCGACGTGCGCGAAGAACTTGACAGGCTGGAAGCTCATGTCAAAACGGCGCGCGAGCTGTTGTTGGAAAACGGAGCGGTCGGCAAAAAAATAGATTTTTTATGTCAGGAATTTAACCGCGAAACCAATACGCTTTGTTCAAAATCTTCGGACATAGAATTGACGCGTATCGGAATGGCGTTAAAATCCGTAATCGACCAGTTTAGGGAACAAATTCAAAATATCGAATAAAGGAACATGCCATGAGCTCGTCTTTGCATATCAAACGTCGCGGTTTTATGTTGGTTTTGTCTTCGCCTTCGGGAGCCGGAAAAACGGCTATTTCCCGCCGTATTTTAAGTACGGAACCCGATATGTCTTTGTCGATTTCCGTAACGACCCGCCCGCCGCGCCCCGGAGAAGTGAACGGTCGTGATTATTTCTTTGTCGATGTCCCGACGTTTGAAGGCATGGTGCAACGCAATGAATTTCTTGAGCACGCGAAATTCTGCGACAACTATTACGGCACGCCGAAAGAACCCGTCCGCAAGGCTTTGGAAGAAGGCAAAGACATTCTGTTTGACATTGATTGGCAAGGCACGCAGCAAATTGCGGAAAACGCCCGCGAAGATCTGGTCAGCGTGTTTATCCTGCCTCCGTCGATTGAAGAGTTGGAACGCCGCCTGTTTTCCCGAGCTCAGGACACCGAAGAAGTCGTTCGCCGCAGAATGTCGATTGCCGCGGCGGAAATGAGCCATTGGAACGAATACGATTATGTTATCGTCAACGTCGATTTTGAAGAAAGCGTTCAAAACGTCATGTCAATCATTCAGGCGGAACGTTTAAAACGCGGTCGTCAGGTCGGATTAGCGGGTTTTGTCAATTCCATGCGGGCTGCCGAAGAAGAAAAATAAGAAAAATCCCCGTTTTTCGGGGATTTTTTATACCTGAATTCCGTTGACAAGCGCTTTTTTTTAGACAAAAATATCCTATATTTCTTAAATTCAGGGAGAAAATAATGTCTGAAAAAATGCCCGCATGGGATTTAAACGACTTGTATCCCGGTATGGATTCGCCGGAATTAAAAAAAGATATCGCCGCCGTCAGCGCCGGCGCTTTGAAATTTGAAACCCGCTATAAAGGAAAATTAGCCGAATCTTCGCCCGACGAATTCGGAAATTCCATTGAAGAATTTGAAAAACTGAACGAAACGCTGGGTCGTTTGGATGCTTATTCTTATATGTTGCATTCAACGAACATGAATGATCCGAAAATTTCAACGTTCTATCAGAACATTCAGGAAAAATCGAACGACGTTTCCAATAAAATGCTGTTCTTTGAACTGGAACTGAACGCCATGAGCGAAGAACAGGTTCAGGAAAAAATGGCCTCACCCAAAGCCAAAAACTATGAACCGTGGATTAAAAACGTTCGTGCCGCCCGCGATCATATGCTTTCCGAAGACTTGGAAAAAATGCTGCACGAAAAGTCCGTCGTCGGAGCCGCCGCTTGGAACAGGCTTTTTGACGAAACGATGGCTTCTTTACGCTTTAACATCGGCGGAAAAATGGTTACGGAACCCGAAGCAATGGATATTATTTCCTCTTCGCCGGACGCAAAAACCCGCCATGAAGCCGGCGCCGAAGTCGATCGCGTCATGAAAAAAAATATGCCGATCTTTTCTTTGATTACCAATACGCTTGCCAAAGACAAACAAATCGAAGACGAATGGCGCGGCTATAAACGCCCCGTTTCCGCCCGAAATATCGAAAATCAGGTCGAAGACGAAGTCGTTGACGCTTTGGTCGATACGGTCGTCGCCAACCATCAGGACGTTTCTCACCGCTTTTATAAAATGAAAGCAGACTGGCTGGGCGTCGATAAATTGGAATACTGGGACAGAAATGCTCCGATTCCCGGATTGCCCGAGAAAAAATATTCTTGGGAAGAAGCCAAAAACATCGTTTTGGCCGCTTATAACGAATTTTCGCCCGAAATGGCAAAAATCGGCAAAAAATTCTTTGATAACAACTGGATCGACGTTGCTCCGAAAGAAGGAAAAGAAGGCGGCGCTTATGCTCATCCGACCGTTCCTTCCGCCCATCCCTACTTGATGTTAAACTTTATGGGAAAAGCCAACGACGTCATGACGCTGGCGCATGAATTGGGGCACGGCGTGCATCAGTATTTAGCAAATTCTCAGGGAATGTTAAAGTCCAATACGCCGATTACTTTGGCGGAAACGGCTTCCATCTTCGGGGAAATGGTGACCTTCCAATACATGCTCAAGCACGAAAAAGACCCCAAACAGCGCTTTGCCATGTTGGCGGAAAAAACCGGAAGCATGCTGAATTCGACGGTTCGCCAGATCGCGTTCCACCGCTTTGAAACAAAAGTCCACTCGGAACGCCGCGAACAAGGCGAAGTCGCTCCCGAACGGCTGGATAAAATCTGGACCGAAGTCCAAAGCGACGCTTTGGGACCTGCCGTCAAAAACGACGAGCGTTCCAGCTCTTCCTGGGCAACGATTCCTCACCTGATTCATACGCCGTTCTATGTCTACGGATATGCGTTCGGCGATTGTCTGGTTAATTCTTTGTACAGCGTCCATCAGGAAGGAAAAGTCGAAGATTTCCCCAAAAAGTACTTGGAAATGCTTTCCAAAGGCGGTTCCGAACGCCATCAGCAAATGTTAAAGCCGTTCGGATTGGATGCTTCCAAACCCGATTTTTGGCAAAAAGGCTTGAACGTCGTCAAAGGCTTTGTCGACCAACTGGAAGTCTTGACGGACGAACTGGGCATGAACAGAAACAAAGCCAAGCAGGCTGATAATAAACAGGCCTCTCCCGTTCAAAGCGGTATGGTTAAAAAAGTCACCGACTTAAAATCCAGATAAGCTTAATCAAATAATAAAAGGCGGAGATTGTATCTCCGCCTTTTTTCTGTTTTTTGTCAAAAATTTCTGATAAAATGCTCTTGATGTTCTAAAGAGGACGGCTATGGAAGAAGAAAACAAGACCTGTAAAATCACATTGTATCTGGATACGCCGAAACCTTTGTTGCGCCCGTTCAAAGACCCGACAAAACACAATCAGCTGGAAAGTCTTTTCATAAACCATTGCCCGGATGTCGTTGCCATTACGGGACATGCTTTTATCGGTCTGACCAACGAAAAAGGCGTTGAAGAACGCTGGGGATATTCCGGCAGCTCTCTTTCCCCTTTTAAAGCCATTAACGGCACAAAAGGCGTTTTTGATCTCCACGAACCCGAAATTCCCTATAACGAAGCCATCATATGGAATATTTCGCCAGAACAGTTCAATGCTGCTCAAAATGCCGTTAATGCTCTGAAAGAAAATCCGGGAACCTATAAATTATTCAAAAACAACTGTGCAACAACCG
>ERZ780095.724-NODE-724-length-8546-cov-3.0464_pt1 | contig 8546 bp, 8 predicted proteins | sample MGYA00511574_ERZ780095 | MGnify/ENA primary metagenome ERZ780095 (study PRJEB29588, sample SAMEA2153837) | human gut metagenome | biome: human gut; feature: human-associated habitat; material: faeces | place: Denmark | collected 2008/2010 ...
TGTCCCTGCATCATCTCGCTGCGGTAGAGCGGCGGCAGCGACCAGCGGTATCCCTTGGCGAAAGCCTTGAGCGTGTCGCAGCAGACTGTCAATGAATATGCAAGGTCATCACACCAAAGAATGGACATGTCCTCAAGAATCTTGTCCAGTTCCTCGTTGTCAACGAACTCTTCTTCGAATATCCTTGTGAACAGCCTCGTGTCCTCCTCCACCGAAGTCTCGGCCGAAGCCATATATTCCTTGAAATATTCCTTTGTCAGGATTGAGTCGTAAACACTTCTGACAAAGGCGTCGTACGGTTCCCATGAAAGCTTGCGGCGGGAGATTATCTTCTGGAAATCAGGATCCTGCTCCAGAAGCGGCGAAAGCGAGTTACGGACGAACTTCAGGTTCGGATTCCTCTCCTCCTCCGTCGGGTTGAACTTCTTCCTGGCGTTTTCTATCCTTGTCCGCGCCTCTGCCGTGAGGTACGGAATGATGTCAAGCATAAAGAGATACAGAGACCTCGTGGCTTCGCAGGACGCTTCCAGCAGCGCCTCGGCCTCGGGGAGAGTCATCGTAGGATTCTCCGCATAGCTGAAAAGTACTTTGAAAGCCTTTATTCGCAAGATTCGTCTGTTTAGCATAATTCCATTCAAAATTTTATGCAAAGATAACACACAATTTCAGATTTTTCTTAAATTTGTGCGGATAACAAAACATTCAGCGCAAGATGTACAAAGATGATTACGAGCGGCCGAACTACGCTGACCGCAACTCAGAGGACGTTTACTCCAAGCCTGTAAGGGCCGGAAAGAGGACGTATTTCTTCGATGTGAAGACCACCAAGGGCAACAACGACTACTACCTGACCATCACCGAAAGCAAGCGCAGGCAGGAGCAGGACGGCAGTTTCTCGTTCGACAAGCACAAGATATTCCTTTACAAGGAAGACTTCGACAAGTTCCAGGAAGGCCTTTCCGAGGTTTTGGCATACATGAAGGAAAACCTTCTTCCTGATGTGCCGGAGCACACTTACGAGCCATCCGACCGTACCGGCGCCGCGGACGGTTCCGACAACTCGTTCAGCGACGTGAAGTTCGAAGAGCTTTAGCGCCTCCTGAAATATTCACTGACATATTTTTTAATGGATATTTGTCCTTCCTTTTCGCGGGGAGGACATTTTCTTTTGTATTTTTCCTAATTAATGCCTAAATTAGAGGTTTGAAAGACATATAGCGCGAACTTAATGTTAAACACATAAAACTACAATGAAATGAGCAAAGAAATGTCAAGACGCTCTTTCCTGAAGACAGGAACCGCCGTGGCCGCTGGCATCGCGGTCGCCCCGAACATCATCATCGCAGGTGAGAAGACTCCTAAGAAGGAGAAGAAAAAGAAGGTCGCGCCAAGCGACAAGCTCAACATCCTCGGTGTCGGCATCGGAGGACGCGGAGCGGCTGACCTCGCCGAAATGGAGACAGAAAACATCATCGGACTCTGCGACGTTGACTGGAAGTACGCCGACCACGTGTTCAACAAGTACCCACAGGCAAAGAAGTACAACGACTACCGTGTGATGTACGATGAGCTGCTCGACAAGGCTGACGCGGTTATGATCGCAACCGCCGACCACACCCACGCCATCATCGCCGCCCAGGCAATGGCAGCCGGAAAGCACGTTTACGTCGAGAAGCCTCTCACGCTTACCGTCTATGAGGCAAGGCTTCTGACCAAGCTTGCCGCCAAATACCGTGTAGCCACACAGATGGGTCACCAGGGCGCTTCAAACGCCGGCACGAGGAAGGCCATCGAATGGCTCTGGAACGGTGAGATCGGCGAGGTCAGGAGAGTTGACTGCTTCACGGACCGTCCTATATGGCCACAGGGTCTTGAAAGGCCTACAAAGGTGGAGGAAATCCCTTCCACACTCAACTGGGAATCATTCATCGGACCTGCCCATATGCGTCCTTACAACTCGATCTACACCCCTTGGAACTTCCGCGGATGGTGGGATTTCGGAACAGGCGCCATGGGTGATATGGCCTGCCATATCATGCACGTTCCGTTCAAGGGTCTGAAACTCGGATACCCTACCAAGGTGGAGGCAAGCTCTACAAATGTGCTCACCGACTCCTGCCCAAGCGCAGAGATGATCCACCTCACCTTCCCGGCAAGGGAGAATATGGCCAAACTCGCCATGCCTGAGGTTGACATCCGCTGGTACGACGGTGGCTTCAAGCCTGAGAGACCTGAGGGACTTCCTGCAGGATTCGACCTGAACATCAGCGGCGGTTGCAGCATCTTCTACGGAACAAAGGACATCATGATCGCCGGCACATACGGAAAGGATCCTATCCTCGTCTCTGGAAGGAAGCCTGAGGTGCCTCACGTTCTGCGTGAGATCACTGTCTCACACCAGCAGGACTGGATCCGCGCCTGCAAGGAAGATCCGGATTCAAGGATTCCAAGCGCGTCAGACTTCAGCGAGGCCGGTCCGTTCGTGGAGATGGTTGACCTCGGTGTGGCGGCTGTAAGGCTCCAGGCCCTCAACCAGGTTCTTGAGTGGGACGGACAGAAGATGGAGTTCACGAACATTCCTGCGGACGCCACCATCAAGATTCTTGAGAAGGACGGATTCTCCATCAAGGACGGCCACCCTACATTCAAGAACAAGTACACCGATCCGATGAACGCGCGCGAGTTCGCTGCCAGCCTGATCAAGCGTCAGTACCACAACGGCTACGAGCTTCCTGAGATGCCGGAATAATACCAATATTCGTAAAACAAACAAAATCAAATTAATAGAATTATGAAAAAGACTTTGATGTTCGCCGCCTGCGCGGCAATGGTCTTCTCTATGGTTTCCTGCAAGAACGGAAACAAAAAGGCCGCTGAAACCGCTACCGAGGAGCCAGCCGCTCCTGAGTACACAGTAGTTGAGAAAGAGCAGGTTGACCTGTCACAGTTTCCACAGGACGCTGACGGTTACTACGTGATCTTTGACGGAACCTCCACGAACGGTTGGAGAGGCTACGGCAAGGACGCTCTTCCTGCAAGGTGGTCAATCGAGGACGGTTGCCTCAAGTTCACGGGAACCGGCAGCGGCGAAGGCCAGACCGGAGAAGGCGGAGATGTCATCTTCGCGCACAAGTTCCAGAACTTCCAGCTTGAGCTCGAATGGAAGGTGTCCAAGGGCGGAAACTCTGGTATCTTCTACCTTGCTCAGGAAGTCACGACAAAGAAGGAGGACGGGACAGAGCGCTACGAGCCTATCTACATCTCCTCTCCTGAATATCAGGTGCTTGACAACGCAAACCATCCTGACGCACAGCTTGGTGTTGACGGCAACCGTCAGTCCGCTTCCCTTTACGATATGATCCCGGCCAAGCCACAGAACCAGAATCCTTACGGCGAGTGGAACAAGGCAAAGATCATGGTTTACAAAGGAACAGTTGTCCACGGACAGAATGACGCCAACGTTGTTGAGTACCATCTTTGGACCCAGCAGTGGACCGATATGCTCCAGGCTTCCAAGTTCTCTCAGGAGAAGTGGCCTCTCGCGTTCGAGCTCCTGAACAACTGTGGCGGCGAGAACCACGAAGGCTACATCGGTTTCCAGGATCACGGCGACGATGTTTGGTATCGTAACATCCGCGTAAAGGTTCTAGACTAATGAGAAAGTCAGCACTCATAATGGCAGCTTCGGCTCTTCTTCTCGGTGCGGTTTCCTGCTCCGAGAAGAAGGCTGATGAGCCTGTTAAAAAGGAGATCAGCGTCCAGCTTTACAGCATCAGAAGCGTGATCGGCAATCCGGAATTGTACGCCCAGAACCACGAGGAGGCGTTCAAGGCCCTCGCGGAGATGGGTTACACCTCGGTCGAGGCGGCCTGCTACTCAGACGGGAAACTCTATGGAGTAGATCCGGAGCAGTACAAGGCCGACCTTGAGGCAGCCGGACTCAAATCCCTTTCCACACACATAGGTCACAACCTTAGCGATGAGGAACTTGCCTCCGGTGACTTCACCGAGTCTATGAAGTGGTGGGATCAGGCGATAGCGGCACACAAGGCAGCCGGTTGCAAGTACATTGTCTGCCCGAGCTTCAAAGTTCCAGAGACCCTCGCCGGCCTCAAGACCTACTGCGACTACTTCAACGCCATCGGAGCGAAATGCAGGGAGAACGGAATGCTCTTCGGTTATCACAACCACTCACACGAGTTCAAAAAGATCGAGGACACCGTCATCTATGAATATATGCTTGAGAACACCAATCCTGAGGACGTGTTCTTTGAGATGGATGTCTATTGGGCTGTGATGGGCAAGGCATATCCTGTCGAACTCTTCAGGAAATACCCGTGACGCTTCACCCTTCTCCACATCAAGGATCACCGTGAGCTCGGCGAGAGCGGAATGGTTGGCTTCGACGCCATATTCAAGAATGCGGACATCGCGGGGATGAAGGATTTTGTGGTTGAGCTCGAGGCGTTTACCAATGACGACTGGAAGGAAAGTATGAAGATGTGCGCTGACTATCTTCTTAATTCGGACTTCGTCAAAGCGACCTACGAGGAATAATATTCCTTAATACTTATAAATAGAACGGCTGGAATATGATTTCCGACCGTTCTTTTTTTGCGCTCACTTATTCTTACTTTACATTCTTATATTCACAAGTCTTCCGGCAAATCTGGAAATATTACCATATTTTTACTATATTTGACAAAATTAGGCTAATTATTAATTGTAATTAAAGATTTCTTAGACATATTCAATTATGGACAAGATTCTACTTAGAAATATCACTTCGGAGGGGCGGCAGACGGACATCACCATCGCAGACGGACTGATCAAAAGGATCACCCCGCACTCCGACGAGTACCAGGAACCCGCTTCCGGGGTTGAGACCATTGACTGCACAGGCAAGGTCGCCGTCCCGGGATTCATCAACATGCACACGCATGCCGCCATGTCCCTGATGAGAGGTGTCGGTGAGGATATGGTCCTTCAGGACTGGCTGAAGCACATCTGGGCCATTGAGTCGAAACTGGACGCTCCGTTCATCTATTGGGGTACGAAGGCCGCCGCGCTTGAGATGATCAAGACTGGAACCACAACATTCAACGACCATTACTGGTTCTCACCTACAGCAAGGATCGCGGCCTCGGAAATGGATCTGCGAGCAGCCGTCTCCTACCTGTTCCTCAACCATAATGACCCGGAGGAGGCCGAGAGGGAAAAGGAGCAGTGCATCAAGATGCACGAGACGGTGCCACAATGGGGGACAAGGTCTATCTTCACGATAGGTATCCACTCCATCTACTCTGTCAATGAGGAGCTTATCCTGTGGGCCACTGAATATGCCCGCAAGCACAGTCTTAAGATCCACATCCATCTTGCCGAGTCGGAGCGCGAGGATCTGGACTGCAAGGCGGCGCACGGCGGTCTCTCACCTGTCGAGTACCTTGAGGCCCTCGGTGTGCTGGGGCCGGATGTCATCGCCGCCCACACGCTCTGGCTGTCCGAGCACGACATCGAACTTCTTGGCAAGTACCATGTGAACTGCGTGCATAACATCAATTCCAACACCAAGCTGGCGTCAGGCTACAAGTTCAAGTGGAAAGAGCTGACTGATGCCGGGGCGAATGTCTGCCTCGGAACCGACGGATGCGCGTCATCCAACAATCTTGACATGCTTGAGACGATGAAGACCACGGCCTTGTTCCAGAAAGCATGGAGAAAAGACCCTTCCGCCCTGCCTTTGCAGACGCTCATGGACATGGCAACCGTCAACGGAGCAAAAGCATTAGGCTTGAAAACCGGAAAGATTGAGGAGGGCTACGAAGCTGACATCCAGATTGTTGACACAGACAACACCTTTTTCCTCTCCCCCGGCCCGTTCCTCGCGAACTTCATCTACTCGGCGCACAGCGACTGCGTCACCTCTCTCATCTCGGGAGGAAAATTCGTGATGCGCGACCGCAATGTGTTCGGAGAAAAGATGATTCTCAAGGGAGCGCGCACGGTTCTTAATGAAATAAACTATAAACAATAACCAGCCGCAGACGCAATGCGGTAATTAATGAATATAAAAATATGGATCCAAGAGCAGAAAGAATCTACGGAGCCGCTGAATATGTCAGACAGCAGCTTGGTGATCTCAGACCGGAGATCGGCATAGTGCTTGGCAGCGGCCTTGGAAAACTTGCGGACAGCATTGCAGAACCGCTTACAATACCTTACAAGACAATCCCGGGATTCCCGGTCTCCACGGCGATATGCCACAAGGGCAACTTCATCGTGGGCAAGCTGGGCGGCAAGACGGTCATCGCCATGCAGGGACGAATCCACTTCTACGAAGGCTACCCGATGGAACTTGTCACGCTTCCTATCCGCGTGATGAAGGTCATCGGAATCAAGTACCTGTTCGTGTCCAACGCCGCCGGCGGTGTCAACTACAACTTCAAGGTCGGAGACCTGATGATCATCACCGATCACATCAACCAGCTGCCTAATCCGCTGATAGGTCCGAATCTGGAGGATTTCGGGCCAAGATTCCCTGACATGACGAGACCTTACGACCTGAGGCTCATCGCAAAAGCCGAGGAGATCGCCGTACAGATGGGCATCAAGCTCCACAAGGGTGTCTACTACGGAGGAACCGGTCCGACCTACGAGACTCCAGCCGAGTACAAGTACATCCGCACCATCGGAGGTGACGCTACCGGCATGTCCACGGTTCCGGAAGTCATCGTGGCGAGGCATTCGGATATTCCGGTGTTCGGAGTCTCGGTGATAACCAACGAGGCGCATGACGACTATGCTCCTGACTATGTGAACGACGGGGACGATGTCGTGAAGGCGGCGGACGCGGCGGCGGACAGGATGTGCGCGCTGTTCACAAGGATGATAGAATCGCTGTAATATTCATTGGCAATGAAATACGCTTACATCCTGTATTTTGTGTTCGCCGTGTTCATCATCGGATTCGGCTCCGCGCTTTTGATAAACGGCATGCCGATTTCGTGGAAGATCGTCTGCATCCTGCTTATCGGGGTTTATTTCCTCTACCGCGGGATCGCGACCTGCGTCAACCAGAAACGCCGCCGCGAGCGTGAGGAAATCGACAACGGGAACGATCCGGCTAACGCATAATATTATATAGGTCACTGAGCTTGTCGAAGTGACTTAGTAACATGAAAAAAATAAGTTGCCTCAGATTAAGAGAATATTTTCGAGGATAGATCTATTTTCGAAGAAGGAGTGTGCCGGTGGCACATGACTGATGAGAAAAGAGATATAGACCGAAAAGATTCCTTAAGATGATGCAGGTTATTTTTTGAAGGTTACTTAATTTCAAACAACATAATAATGGATTTAGGACTCTTCAGAGTGGCCGCCGCAGTGCCAAGGGTAAAGGTGGCGGATGTTGAATATAACGCCGAGTCAATCTGCAGACTGACAGGAAAGGCCGAAGAGGAAGGTGCCTCGCTGGTGGTCTTCCCCGAACTATCGATAACCGGTTACACCTGCCTTGACCTCTTCGGACAGAACCTTCTGCTGACCAAGTCGGAAGAGGCTGTAGGAAAGATAAAGGACTTCACCAGAGGCAAGCACATCACCGTCGTGATCGGAGCCCCGGTCCGTTTCAGAGGCCGTCTCTACAACTGTGCCATCGTTCTGCGTAACGGGGGCGTCAAAGGCATCGTGCCGAAGATCTACCTCCCGACCTACGCCGAGTTCGACGAGGGACGCTGGTTCGCCTCCGGATCGGATTTCCTTGGACCTGACAACTCGGCCACAGGACGTTTCGTGGATGACGGCAAGGACTACTACCGTGACGGTTTCGACTCGATCATCAAATACTGCGGCCACAGGTGCAACATCTCCCCTAACCTGCTGTTCACCGTCGGTAACGCCACATTCGGAATCGAGATCTGCGAGGATTTCTGGACCCCGATCCCGCCGTCATCATTCCTCGCCCCTTCAGGCGCGCAGGTGATTGTGAACATCTCGGCATCAAATGAGGTGATGACCAAACACCAACAGCGTAAAGAACTGATTTCCAACCAGTCAGGACGTACCGTCTCAGGTTACATCTACTGCTCGGCAGGCTATGGCGAGTCTTCAATGGACACCGTCTATGGCGGATCTTCCATCATCTGCGAGAACGGCAGGGTGCTTTCCGAGAACGAAAGGTTCCAGTTGCACGACACGATGATATTCGCTGATCTTGATATCGAGAGACTCAACGTGCTGCGCCAGAAGAAGAACTCGTTCCGAGGAATGACGCCTGACGGAACCTCCGCCTGTGAATATTCAGGATTATATTCATGCTACGACCTTGGTCCCGCCGCTCCGACAGATTTTGACAGGAAGTTCTACCGCTACGTCGAGCCGCATCCGTTCCTTCCGGAAGGTGATCCGGCAGAGATAGCCGAGCGTTCGAAGGAAATCCTTCAGATCCAGACGACCGGACTCATCGCACGCCTGGAGCACATCAACTGCAAAAAAGCAGTACTGGGAATATCCGGCGGCCTCGACAGCACGCTGGCGCTTCTCGCGCC
>ERZ780095.736-NODE-736-length-8462-cov-5.89925_pt1 | contig 8462 bp, 5 predicted proteins | sample MGYA00511574_ERZ780095 | MGnify/ENA primary metagenome ERZ780095 (study PRJEB29588, sample SAMEA2153837) | human gut metagenome | biome: human gut; feature: human-associated habitat; material: faeces | place: Denmark | collected 2008/2010 ...
TCAACAAACGTGTTGGGCGGATAAACGGGAATACCTTTTAAATACTTCGGAAAGTCTTCAATCACTTTACGAAGCTTGTCTTTGTCAACATTTTGAAAAGCGTAATCTCTGTCTTCCGGGCTTAGGATATAAGAGCGGAGCAGCTCTTTCATTGTCTTATTCTTTTTCATGGGCTATTTCCTCCTGTTTCGACGGACGGTGTTTCGTTTGCTTTCCTGTCGCTCCTGATAATAGCTTGAGCTTTCATAAGTGGCGCGTCTGAGCCATCGGGACACCCTCAGCATTTCTGAAATCGGTGCCGTCGCAACATTAAAAATGCCCTTTATTTCATAGAAAATATCGTAAAGACTTTCAGGCAGTTTGGGCAGATAATATCCTTTCTGATATGCCCATTGGTATCGAATAAGATATTTTCTCAGTTCTTGCTGATTGTATGTGTGGCGCGGTCTTTTATTTTTACCGATAATGCCGCACTGACCGTAGCCGACATAGCTGTAATTATTGAACGTTTTCTCAAACATTGTATATGTCCTTTTGCAAAAGGAAGCACACGACAACCGTGTCCTTTTCATATACAAAATTATTCAATTACCAAAATAACTTAATTTTTACACGGATATGGATTTTTAGAAATTTATAGGGCATATTATTTGTCGTATAAACTTTTGGTAGATTGAAGAATGTTCACAAACCAACAAGCTAAATTTTTTGCTTATGAATTGACCAGATTGAATAAAAACAACAATCTTGGGGGGCTGTCCCAAGCCTTATTAGATGCACAGGTCGATTTAAACCCTCATCAGGTTGAAGCCGCTTCTTTTGCTATTGCATCGCCACTTTCCAAAGGAGTTTTGTTAGCAGATGAAGTTGGTTTAGGTAAAACCATAGAAGCAGGCATTGTTCTTTGTCAGTATTGGGCAGAAAGGAAACGGCATTTAATCGTTATTTGTCCTGCATCGTTAAGAGAACAATGGAAAATCGAATTAGAAGAAAAATTCAATCTTCCCTCTGTTATTTTCGATAGCAAAAATTTTGCTCCGAGCCTGTTAAGTCTACAAGATAAAATCGTTATTATATCATACAATTTTGCGGCAAGAATCTCTGATGACTTGGTTCAAATTCCTTGGAACCTATGCGTCCTTGATGAAGCTCATAAACTGCGTAATGTTTATAAAGAAAACAACAAAATTGGTCGAGCGATTGAATTTGCTTTGAGAGATAAAAGGAAATTGCTTCTTACAGCGACACCTTTACAAAACTCTTTAATGGAATTGTTTGGTTTAACATCTCTGATTGATAAACAAATTTTTGGAAATGAGCGTTCGTTTAAAATGCAATACACAGCCACATCAAAAGATGCGGAACTTTTAAAAAAACGCCTATCGAATTTTTGTAAGCGTACATTACGTTCACAAGTTACCGAATATATCCGTTATACCGAGCGAAAACCTATTACATTTCCGTTTGTGCCCTCAAAAGAGGAACAAATTTTATATGAAGGCGTATCCGGTTTCTTACGCAAGGAATCAACGTATGCCCTGCCTGTAAAACAAAAACATTTAACGTCTTTGATTTTGTTTAAACTGTTAGCATCTTCCTCTAACGCTATTTACGGTACATTCCAAACAATGCTTGCTCGACTTGAAAAATTAAAGAAGGGGCAAGATACTTCCGAACAAGATGAATTTTTGGAAGAACTGATTGCCGAAGCAAACATTGACGAAGAAAGTACCTTTCTTGATGAAGATATTTGTTCAGAAGATAAACCTGCAATTAACTATGAGAAACTGGACAAGGAAATTGAAGAAATTAAGACCTATTTACATTTGGCAGAAACGATTAAAGAAGACAGTAAGACGATTGAACTGACAAAGGCTTTAACCATCGGTTTTCAAAAAATGGAAGAAATGGGGGCGAATCGTAAAGCTCTTATTTTCACAGAAAGCAAACGAACTCAAAAATATCTAAGCGACTATCTTTCCGCCAACGGGTATGATGGAAAAATAGTTTTATTTCACGGTGGAAACAAAGTTCAACGGAGCGAGCTGATAGACCAGTTCAAAGATTCTGCTGAAATTATGATAGCTACCGAAGCAGGAGCGGAAGGGTTAAATATGCAGTTTTGCTCCCTGCTGATAAATTATGACTTACCTTGGAACCCTCAACGGGTCGAGCAACGTATCGGTCGTTGTCATCGTTACGGACAAAAACACGATGTCGTTGTTGTTAATTTTGTAAATAAAAAGAATCCTGCTGATGAACGTGTTTTTGAATTGTTGAATGAAAAGTTTAAACTTTTTGAAGGTGTTTTCGGAGCGTCTGATGAAATTTTGGGAGCGATTGAAGACAACGTTGATTTTGAAAAGAAAATTTTAAGCATTTATCAAACGTGCCGTACAGCCGAAGAAATAGACAAAGCATTTAACGACCTTCAAAAGGAAATGGAAACCGTTATTGAAAGCCAAATGCAAAAAACAAAATTAAAGTTATTATCAGAATTTGATGCTGATGTTCATAAGCGTTTGAAAGTCAATTTGGACTTAACAAAAATGCAGTTGAACGAAAAACAGAAAATGTTTTGGAAAATGGCAAATGCCATTCTTGGAAATGATGGTATTTTTGATGACGGTGATTATTCGTTTACATTGACAAACGCCGCTTTGGGAAAACCGCAAAAGTATTATTTTATTACACAGGATGACAAGCATGCCGATTTAGACAGCAGTCTTGTTTTAAGACTTTCACACCCGTTAGGGGAATACGCTATCAAGACTGCCAAAAATGCAAAAATCGGTTTTGATGAAATTCTTTTTGATTTATCAAACAACAACAAAAAACAATCGTATCTGCAATCGCTTAAAGAGAAAAACGTTTCAGGTTTGTGCAGTTGTCATTTAATGACGATAGACAGCTTTGAAACCGAAGAATACTTGGTTTTATCAGGAATAGACAATCGTCAACAGCCTGTTTCGGCGGAAACTTTATCGGCGATTTTGAATCTCGAAGCCATATCGAATACACCGTGTTCCGAAGAAAAATCACTTGTTCAAGATGTTTTTAGAAAAATTCAAGAAAAGAATTTGCAGGAAGCCATAACTGTTTCAGAAAACCAAAATATGACTTTTTTCAGGGAAGAAAGCGAAAAAATCGACAGATATATCGAAGACAAACTTTATGGTGTTGAAAAAGAACTGAAAGATGTTAAAGCAAAAATAAAAACCTTGACACGGGAAGAACGCTCGGCTGATTCTTTGGATAGAAAAGTTGCTTTGCAGGAAGAAATATCCTCTTTGGAACGGAAAAAAAGACGCCTGCGTCAGAACATCTTTGATGTGGAAGACGAAATCGCGGAAGAGAGAGAAAAACTGATTGAAATTTTGCAAAAAAAATTGAAATCAACAATAACAACAAAACATCTGTTTACTTTTAAGTGGAAGTTACAATAAGGAAAGACGCTATGTCAGCATTTGAAGAATTAAAGGATAAATTACGGGAAATTTTTCAGCTTGACCGTACGGATTTAGATTTTGGTCTATATCGGATTATGAATTTAAAGTCTGACGAGGTAGCGTCCTTTATTGATAATGATTTATTGCCACAGGTAAAAGACGGTATAAAATCCTTTATTTCCGGCGATAATGTTGCCATTAAAAACGATTTGTTAAAAGCAGAGGAGCAGGCAAGGCAATTAGGGGTTGACCCTGATACATCTCCGAAAGTTCAAGAGTTAAAAGAAAAATTATCAAACGCTTTTGATGCCGAAAAAATTGAAAACGAAATCTATTCGGACTTGTTCAACTTTTTCAAACGCTATTATTCTGACGGCGATTTTTTATCACTTCGCCGCTATAAGGAAGGTGTTTATGCTCTGCCGTATGAAGGCGAAGAAGTTAAGCTTTATTGGGCAAATGCAGACCAGTATTATATTAAATCAGCCGAAACATTTACGAATTACACTTTTAAAACGAGAACAGGAAAGAAAATCCGTTTTGAAGTGATAAAAGCCAATACCGAACAGAATAACAACAAGGACAGCAAAAAACGCCGGTTCAGACTGGTTGACGAAATAACCGGCGAGGTACCGGTGGATGAAAATGATGAAGACGCAGGAACGAAAATTATTCCGCCTGTCCGTTTTGAAGACGGGGAATTCATTATCTCATTCAGTTATCTGCCGACAAAAGACGGAACGAAGCAAGAAGCATTAAATAAAGAAATTTACAATGATTTGCTTGTAAATCCCGAATTGATAAGCATCGTAAATGAATTAAGCGCCCTGACCGGAACGGAAAAAAATAAAATACCCGTATTGCTGAAACACTTAAACAACTTTACGGCTAAAAATACGTTCGACTATTTTATTCACAAGGATTTGGGAAAATTCCTTAACCGTGAATTGGATTTTTATATCAAAAATGAAATTATGCACATCGATGATATAGAGGACGAAAACGCCGCCAAAGTCGAACAGTACTTGGGAAAAGTAAAGGTGTTACGCAGGGTTGCCAAGAAAATTATTGCATTTTTGGCATCTTTGGAAGATTTCCAAAAGAAAATCTGGCTGAAAAAGAAATTCGTACTGGAAACAAATTACTGCATTACGTTGGACAGAGTGCCGGAAGATTTGTATCCGGAAATTATCAAAAATGATGCACAACGCAAGGAATGGGTAAAACTGTTTGCCATTAACGAAATTGACGGCATAGCAACGGATTTATTGAACGCAAACGTTGCATACAGCGAACCTTTAACGGAAAGCTTTTTAAAAGCAAATCCGTATTTGGTTCTGGATACGGCGTTTTTTGACGCTGAATTTAAATATAAATTGTTAGGAAGCATTGATAACTTTGATGAACAATGCGATGGACTGCTGATTCATAGCGAAAATTTCCAAGCCCTTAATCTGTTGCAGGAAAAATATAGAGAACAGATAAATTGTGTTTATATAGACCCGCCATATAATACGGGAAGCGAAAACTCCTTTTTATATAAAGATAATTATCAACATTCTTCGTGGGCATCTTTAATGGAAGGTCGTGCGTTGTTAGCACGCAATTTTCAAGATAAATCTAGCGGAATTTTTGTGAGTACTGATGATGGCGAATATGCAAATTTAAAAGGTATATTTGATGTTGTCTTTGGTAGAGAAAATTTTATAGCGGATATAATTTGGAATAGTAGAAAATCCGTATCTAATGATGCCCTTATTTCAACAGCAACTAATCATACAACATTCTATGCGCTTTCTAGTTTTGAATTAAATAAAAAAAAGAATTTCTTTCGGCTTTCTTTGAATCAATCTGGATTTAATAATCCGGATAATGACCCCAATGGTCCGTGGACATTAGACCCTATGGACGCACCAAATATCAGAGAAAATTTGTCATATAAAATAACAAATCCTATAACAGGAGAAGATTTTTTCCCTCCAAAAGGACGTTGTTGGCGTTTTGAACAAGAAACAACTCTCAAACTATTACGGGAAGGAAAAATTTTATTTGGAAAAACAGGGAAAGGAAAACCAGGTTATAAACGCTATTTAGTTGATGCAAAAGAAAAAGGACAGGCTACAACTACTTTATGGGATGACGTAAAAACGACAACCGCTGGGACACAAATGATTCAAAATATTTTTGGCGAGACTCTCTCCAAGGAGTTTATAGATAAGATTAAACCGAAACCCGTTCAGCTAATTGAAAGATGTGTTAAACTTTTCTCTAATGTTAATAATCAACCATACGTTTTAGATTATTTTGCCGGTTCTGGAACAACAGGACACGCAGTTATTAACCTTAATCGTGAAAACGACGGTAAGAAAAAATACATTTTGGTCGAAATGGGCAACTATTTTGATTCGGTTACAAAACCCCGTATTGAAAAAGTCATTTATTCAGAGGATTGGAAAGACGGGAAGCCCGTTTCACGCAAAGGGGCTTCGCACTGCTTTAAATATATTCGTCTTGAATCGTATGAAGACGCTTTGGATAATTTGAAATTTGAACGGACAAAGCGTCAAGATGATTTATTGCAACAGCCGCAAAACGCATCTGTTAAAGAAGAATATATGTTGCGTTATATGTTGGATTTGGAAACAAAAGGCTCTTTGTTAAACATTCAAAAGTTTGCTACACCGTTTGACTATGAAATGACCATTACACGGGACGGGGAAACAAAAACCGTTAAAGCAGATTTAGTGGAAACCTTTAATTATTTGATTGGTTTGAATGTCAAATTTATTCAAAACATCAGAGGAATCCTTTCTGTCGAAGGCGTTACTCGTGATGGAGAAAAAACGCTCGTCTTGTGGCGCAATACGAACGAAATGAATTCTGAAAAATTGGATGAATGGTTTAAAAATCAACACTATTCCACACAAGATATGGAGTTTGATACCATATATGTAAATGGTGATAACAATCTTGAAAACTTGCGTAAATCCGATGAAACGTGGAAAGTCCGCTTAATTGAAGCAGAATTCCAAAAACGTATGTTTGACGTAAGGGATGTATAAGATGACAGAGGACGAATACTTAAAAATTGACAATTACATTGCTACCCCTAAACAAATTGTTTCACAGGGGGAATGGAAAACCACAAATAATAAAAACCAACTTGATACAGTTATACAACTTGATGATGGAAATGAAATTGTTGCTTCTTTTTCTTTCTTTGGCTCTGTAAATTCTGTTGCTGTGAATTTGGACTTAACATGGGCGGACTTTAAGCTAATTTACAAAACAAGTTCCAGACAAGGTCTGTGGATTACCCGAATTCGCTATAATCCTCAAAAAAGTCATACAAATTGCCTTCTTGAGAATTTTGAATGGTCTCTTAAAACATTAAAGAAAGGCGTATGCAGGATTTATGAATGGGAACACAGAAAACACGCTTTAAAAAAAGGATTGGGGGAAGAAAGAGCTCCTGCAATTCCTTTACCAGAAATTCATACTTTTGAAGCTTTTGTCGAGTATTTTAAGAATTATCTGAATATAACCGGCGAAATTCAAACGCCAAACGTCTCAGCTGATTTGTTTAGCTTTGAAGGAGGGTTGTGAAATGAAAATACTGGAACAAATTCAAAGCCTGATTTCCATTGAAAAACGTGCTGAAAACATAACAAGGGTTCATTTGCCGGTTTTATATGCAGACGGCGAAAATGTTTGCATTGAAATTATAGAAAATCCTCATTCTTTTTTCGTTACAGATTGCGGTTTTGGTGTGGAAAATGCCGTAGCTCAGTTAATGAATGTGTCAGAAAATGAAATAGAAAAGATTGGAAAAAATGTTTCTAAATTATATGGTCTGAAAGTTTCCAAAAAATATACAAAATATGAATTACAAGAGCGAAACATAAGGACAGAACAGAACAACAAATACAATGGAGTGATATATCTTAATGAGGTTTCACTAGAAAATCTCAATGGTGCAATTATGTTAATTGCTAACGCATCTCAATTTTTTTCACAGAAGATAGTTTCGGAAAACATTTTGATTGAAGAACGTTCTTTAAGAAATTTATTAGATGAACGTCTAAAAAAAGTTTTTAAGGATTCCTATGATAAAAAAGTAAAAAAAGATGTAGAAATAGCAGGAAGAAGTACAAAATCATATAAAATATCTTTTGTCATTTCAGGAGATAAAATAAGATATTTAGAACCTGTTTCGAGTAATCTCAACTCTATTTCTCCGTTGTTTTTGAAATACAGCGATATACATAATGAAGATATTTCTAAAGAAAGTGTCGTATCTAATATAAAACGTTGGGATGCTCCAAGTCTGGAACTAATTAAAAATGTTTGTGATAAAGTACAGGAAATTGAAAGGTTTGTGGCGTAATGGCTAAAAAAACACCGACTGTACCTTTTGTCGAAAAACTTGTTCTCAATCAATTTATGTTGAGTTTGTTAGGTTTTTCTTCTTTTTTTGATTTGGCAAGCACTTTGAAAAATGTCGACAGCGGCTTTGATGAAAACCAAATCAGCCGATATTATCAGGCTATAATCAACTCACGGGATTATCAAAACAATCATATCATAGATGAGGATACGTTGCTTGCTTATGATGAAAACATCAGCCGCTACACTAAAAAAATGCAAGGTAAGCGCTCCGAACCAGTTTCTTGGAAGTATTTTCAATACCTTTGTTTGTTGTTTGTGGAAATTTATTTAGATCGGTATTTTAAAAACAAAGAAGGCTTTTTAAATGAATTAAATTCTTTTAAAAACAATGTCCCCAACCTTCTTGATATTCCTGATTATGAACTGAACCAAATGAGCAAAATAGCTATTTGGAACGCCACCGGTTCGGGAAAAACCTTGTTGATGCACGTTAATATCTTGCAATATCGGGCGTATCTGGAAAAATACAAACGACAAAACACTATTAACCGTATATTGTTGATTACTCCAAACGAAGGACTTTCTCGTCAGCATCTGAAAAATTTTGAAATTTCAGGAATTCCT